>ULPZ01036369.1_pt1 | contig 97390 bp, 78 predicted proteins | sample 1953991 | NCBI WGS metagenome assembly ULPZ01 (sample SAMEA4835642, study PRJEB28245) | human gut metagenome | biome: gut microbiome; material: fecal sample | place: Denmark | collected 2008
TGCCGCTTAGCCTATAATCAAATTTTTAACGAACTATTGTTTTAACTCGGATAATTTTTAATACTTCAACCGTCTTTTACTATTGATCCCTTTTGCTACTGATCCATTTTTAGGAATAACATGCATAAAGAAACTCGTCAAAAACAAGCTTTAAATCACTTATATTTGACGAGTTATCTAATGTCGGGGTGACAGGATTCGAACCTGCGACCACCTGGTCCCAAACCAGGTGCGCTACCGGACTGCGCTACGCCCCGAATGGCATATAGCCTTTATGTGGGTGCAAAGGTAACGAGTTTTTGAGATATTTGCAACCACCTGTGCATAAATTTTTGCTATATTTGCACCCGACAAGATTCATACATCTATGACCCGATTATTTTATACTCTGACAATATTCGCTGCAACGACATGCCTTTTTTGCAGCTGTTCATCAAAATCCGACAACAATGAATCATCTGCAACTGAGGTGATTGCGACCGAAGATTTTTCATTGCATAACGCCCCGGTTTCCGTTCTTGACAGCCTTGCACTCAATGCCGATGACCTCTCCCCACAGCAAGCTGTAAACCTGCTTAACGGGTATGTGGAAATTTATCGCAACAGCTCTTCCGCCAAAACCAAGGCAGTGACTATGCGAAAATTTGTGGATGTATATGACATACTGATAAGCAATTATGGCGATGAATTCCGTGCTGCTGTGAGCCGTGCAGCCAATGAAGATATAAATCTGCGCGATATTTCACAGGATTTCCGCACCAAGCTCGCGGGGTATGATGAAGCATCGGGACAAGTGTATGATGCACCGGCACCCAAGGACACTACAGTAGTGTCAGAAACCGACACAACAGCTGTAGCTGACTCTCAACTTTTGTAAATATCCTCAATAACGAGTGCTGCCAGGATAAATCCGAATGTGCCTGTTATATGACACAAGGCACCGTTTATGCGCACTTTATTGAAACTCATAGCTCCGGAACTGTCGTCAGGTGCATTGACAGCATTTTTCAATAACTCCGGGGAGAACACACACTTGAATTTTCGGCTCGGGAACTGTCCGCTGCGTTTGAATTTATTTCTCAAAGCGGCAGCCAAGGGGCACCCTTGTACTTTCCAAAATTCTGCAACCTCAATTTTTGTGGGGTCAAGTTTCAATGCAGCCCCCATTGATGAGAACAACCGGGTATGCGCGGCAGTGGCATTAAGTATAAGTGATGCCTTGTCGCTCAAAGAATCAATAGCATCAATCACATAATCATATTGCGACAGACAAAATTCCCCGGCGATTTCAGCATTATACAGCCGGGCAACAGCTGTGACATGTGCATCGGGGGCAATATCAAGCAACCGCTTTTTCAGAACCTCAACCTTAGACATGCCGATAGTGGAATGGAGAGCCATCAGCTGACGATTGATATTGGATGCAGCCACTTTGTCAGCATCAACAATGGTGAGATTTTTGACACCGGAACGCACCAACGCCTCAGCGGTCCAAGAACCGACTCCACCAATGCCAAAAATTATCACATTGACTCTTTCTATTTTATCCAGCACTTCTGTGCCAAGCAACCGCTCAACGCGATTAAGAGCCATGCTGTCAGATTCGCCCATATCCATTATTCAAAAAAAGATGTCAGAATGCTGTCAACTTTCTGCTCCACAACCTCATCAAGAACCTTGCGCCGTGCCTCATCTACAGAAACAGGTGTGGCGGGTGCAGGAGTCTTGGACGAGAAGTGCACCGACTGTAACTCCGACAATGAGACTGTGGCCACAGGCACCGGGGCTTTGACCCGCTTAGGCTGTTGTGACGCAGATGCCTGCAATGGCTCTGCAGGATTAACCGGATCCAGTTGAGAGGGTGAACTGTTGGAAGGAACGGCGGCTTTTCTCAACATGGCAAAATACTGGTTCACGCGGCCGGCAGAATGGAAATTCTTCACATAGTAATTTTCGGAAAGAGAGCTTATAATTACACCTCGCGATGACGATGCATGGACTATGTTGCCTGAACCGACATACATACCAACGTGATTGACTCTTCCGGACGAATTGGAAAAAAACACAAGGTCACCGGGAGTAAGATCGGACTTGGATACTTTGCTGCAATATTCCTGCTGCTTGGCGGAATTACGGGGTAACTTGATGCCCAATGCCGAATTATATACATTCATTATCAGAGCCGAGCAGTCAACGCCTTTTTTATCCACGCCTGCATATTTATAAGGCACACCAAGCCAACCGTCAATTTCGCCAAGAAGTTTCTGCGTGGGTTGAGCCATACTGTTGGTAACAGGCACATGCTTAGGCACCGTAGCAGTGTGGGAAGGTGTGGACTTAGAAACAGTGCGATGAGAGCCACATCCGGAAAGTGAGGCTATCATTATGACGCATACAAGCGTCATAATGAAATACGGTTTGATGTTTTCGTGCAAAATCACAGCAAAATTTTGAAGAATCAACAATCGGTTCAACCCATTAGCAAAAGTAATGAAATTATTCCGAATACATAAAACCTGATTATTTATTTTGTCAACTGATAGACAAATACGCCAACATACAAGCCATTCGCGACCATCTACAACCGGAATGTCAAAAAAACACAGCCATTCGGCACGAGGCCAAATGGCTGATTATTCAGTTTTGAAGCGTATATTGTACTAATATTTAACTTTCAGAAAATCAGTCGGCAAGATCTATAACATAATAAGCTTTACGCCCGGTAGGATAAATACCGATTATGAACATAACCTTGTCGGGGTCATTGCTCTTTATAACCGAATTGTAGATTTTTTTAATATCCTCAGGCGAAGTTATGCGCTGATTGTTGATGGTAAGGATTATAAATCCATCTTTGATACCGGCCTCTTTAGCTTTGCCATCCTCAATATCGGTAACAGCTATACCGGTAGAGATACGAAGAGAACGCATAGTGTCTTCGTCAATCTCCCGGAATTTGCAACCGAGAACCGACACATCGCTTGCCTTGGTCATCTTTGTGCTTCCCTGAGTATTATAGAGTGTGGCATTCACAGTGTGACGCTTGTTGTCGCGTATATATGTGACAGTAATGGCATCGCCGGGACGGTAACGGCTAATCTGTTCCTGAAGCTGCGCACTTGACTCGGTGGAATGACCGTCAATAGCGACTATGACATCACCCTCTTTCAAACCAGCTTCCATAGCAGCACTGCGCTCCACTATACCGGCAACATAAAGGCCGGAATTTACAGCAGTGATGTTCTTTTCCTTGGCGAGCTTGGGAGTAAGTTCAGTAAACTCAACACCAAGCACCGCACGCTGTACCGTGCCATATTGTTTTATGTCAGCTACAATTTTTTTGACAATAGATGTAGGAATAGCAAATGAATAGCCTGCATAGTTTCCGGTCTGAGAATATATGGCGGTGTTAATGCCCACCAGCTCACCGGCAAGGTTCACAAGCGCACCGCCCGAGTTACCGGGGTTAACGGCAGCATCGGTTTGGATATACGATTCTATACCCATGGGACGGCCATGAGTTGCAGCCGACAAGGAACGAGCTTTGGCACTTACGATACCGGCAGTGACGGTAGAGTTAAGGCCGAAAGGATTGCCTACGGCAAGCACCCATTGTCCAAGACGAAGCTCGTCACTGTTGCCCATGGGCAGCACGGGTAAATTATCGGCATCTATTTTAATAAGCGCAAGGTCGGTGGAAGGATCGGAACCGATGACAGTGGCGTTGAAAGAACGGTTATCGTTGAGTGTGACCTCAAGGCGTTCCGCGCCATCAATCACATGATTGTTTGTGACGATATAACCGTCCTCGGATATAATCACTCCGGATCCGAGACCCAGCTGGCGTTGCTGCGACTCATCATCAGGATCAATCTTGGGCTGCTGACGCTGAGGTGCGCGGCGCTGCGGAGAACCAAAAAAGAAATCAAAGAATGGATCAGAGAAAAACTCATCGCTTTGACCGTAGTATCCGTTACGTTGGCGCACAGTGGCAAAACTCTTAATGCTTACCACAGAATTGACCGAACTTTCAGCTACAGTAGTAAAAGCATCCAAAGCTTCGCTATTGGGTATCCCCTTGAGTGTGGGAACTGCGACATTGTTATCGGCCTTGGCGCAAGCGGTAACGGCCAACGCTGTGACTGCGGCAAAGGCTAAATTTCCAAATAACTTCATAATGCAATGTTAATAATTAAGATGATAGTTGTTAAATTTTAACTGTTGACAAATGTATTACATTTAAAACCAACAATGTGCTTATTAATTGCGAAAAATTCTTGTTTTTAATCACCTTTAATACTGCTCCCGACATTTTAAATCAATTTTATTCTATGAATGTGAAAAAGTGTAACTTTGCACCATAAAACGAAACAACATGACCATATCAGTGCCACACGGGCTACCCGCCATAGAGTTACTTGCCAATGAGGGATTCAAAAATATTTCAGGCAATCGGCCGTCACCTGATGCCCTGAAAATACTGGTTGTAAATCTGATGCCCAAAAAGGCCGAAACAGAAGCTGACATACTGCGCATGCTCTCGGCATCACCATTAAGCCTTGACATAACTTTTGCCATGCCGTCAGGACATGTGTCAAAGAATACTCCGGCAGAACATATCAAAAAATTTTACCACACGCTTGATGAGGCACGGAACTCAAAATGGGACGGCATGATAGTGACCGGAGCGCCATTGGATTTCGTGGAATATGAAGATGTGACCTACTGGAACCAGATATGCGAGCTGATGGAGTGGAGCAAAACATGTGTGAAAAGTACCTTATGGGTATGTTGGGGCGCATTTGCCACCTTGTATCACAGATACGGCATAAACAAGCATCCGATAAACAGCAAACTAAGCGGCGTGTTCAATCACATGATTCTGCATCAAGAGCATCCGCTGATGCATGATATGCACGGTGTTATACGTGTGCCGCACAGCCGCCATGTGGTGGTGTCAACAGCAGAGATACTGGCTCAACCAAATCTTGAAATACTTGCATACAGCCCGGAAGCCGGCGCATATCTGGTGGCCGAACGCGACAGCAACGACATAATGATGTTTGGTCATCCGGAATACAACGCGCTGACACTTCACAACGAATATGTGCGCGACCTCCGAAAAGGCATCAATCCCCATATTCCTGACCATTATTATCCCGACAACAACCCTGAGTTACTGCCCGAAAACCAGTGGAGCGAACACGCTGCCACATTATATTACAACTGGATTACTCGCCTTGTAGCTCCTCTACAGGGGTGAATGCATGCCATAGCTTGTCTGCTGACGGCGCGGAAGCAGTAAGATCAATGAGCTGCTTTGACACGGGATGGATGAAACTGATCCGATGAGCGTATAGAGAAATTGAGCCATCAGGATTGGAGCGTTTGTCACCGTATTTCAAGTCACCGCGAATCGGGCATCCTATGGCAGCAAGCTGCACCCTGATTTGGTGCTTGCGACCAGTCTCAAGATTGACCTCCAGAAGAAAATACCTGTCGCTTTTGCCAATGAGCCTGTAGCTTAAAGCAGCTTGCTTGGCATCTTTTTTTGGCTGGGATGACGCATAACTTTTATTATTCCGTTCCACAGTGGTGATATAATGCACCAAACGGTCAGAGATTTTAGGCGGCTGATTACGGGTTATGCATCGATAAGTCTTGTGAACCTGTCCGAGACGAAACATTTCATTAAGACGCGCCAATGCCTTGGATGTTTTGGCAAAAACCACAAGGCCGCCTACCGGTCGGTCAAGTCTGTGTACCACACCGCAAAACACGTTGCCGGGTTTGTTATATTTCTCTTTGATATAACGGCGCACTATCTCCACAAGAGGCTCATCACCTGTCTTGTCACCCTGAACTATTTCACCGGGGGCCTTATTGACCACTATGATATGATTGTCTTCGTAAACTATCTCCATATAAAACAGATTCTTCTGACTGCATCTGCAAAGGTACAAAAATCATCAAACATGGTAAAAACTTACAGCAAAAACGGGATGTGCACTCCTGCAATGCCTTACAAAGCAAACAAATAACAAACTTGCTATCTCTATAATTGAGGCGTGAGGCAATAAATTATGAGGAAAAGAGGTAATTTAGTATCTTTGTAATGTAAATATTACGAATTATGATTGAATATATAAAAGGCCAGCTTGTTGAGCTTACTCCGGCAACAGCCGTAATAGATTGTACCGGACTGGGATATTTACTCAACATATCCCTGACAACATTCAGCGCAATCGAAGGGGCTAAAGAAGCCAAACTGCTGGCACATGAGGTGATTAGAGAGGATGCGCATACATTATATGGATTTGCAACCGAGCAGGAACGCTCACTTTTCCGCTCGCTTATAGGCGTGTCGGGCGTAGGAGCCAACACCGCACGAATGATTTTATCATCATTTCAGCCTTCGGAGCTTGAGTCCATAATAATAAACGGAGACCATGCCCGGCTCAAAAACGTGAAAGGAATAGGCGCAAAAACGGCTCAACGCATAATTGTGGACCTCAAAGATAAAATAAAACCGATGGGCGATGCGTTAATTTTACAGCCTACTATAAGTTCGGAGGTTTACGACGAAGCTCTTTCCGCACTTGTGATGCTCGGATTTCCGCGCCCACAAACCCAAAAAGTGCTTAAAAAGATATTCGATGCCAACCCCGCTGTCAAGGTAGAGGCTGCCATAAAGCAAGCCCTTGCCATGATGTAATAACCCTGTAGGCATGATACCTGCAAAGTGACACCGAGCAAACTATCATATAGCACATTATTACGAAAACTGCCGCGCGGCATCATGCCGGCGTTGGCAGCATTTCTGTTGTTTGCCCTTTTCGGTGTGCCCGTAGTTGCCCAATACTACAAGAGTGAACTCACTCCACCGGCAGCCCCCGCTCCGCCCGCACCCGCCCCATTATCGCCACTGGACTCTGTCATGCTGCCCTTTCCTGTACAGCAGACTGTGCCCCAGAGCTATGAAGAGCTTATGGGTCAACAATTTTCAGCTGACCTGAAATCGCCGTCCAACATTCGCACTACCGCAGAATTTGACCCCGAAACCGGATGCTATGTAATCCGCACCAAGCTTGGCGATCAGGATATAGCCACCCCATTCATGCTCTCGGAAAAGCAATACAACGACTGGCAATTGCGCGAATCCATGCTGAAATATTACCGCGAGCGCAATAGTGAAACGCTGGTAAAAAAGGACGGAAAAAAGAAGTTTAATATTCTTGATATGAACTTCAACATCGGGCCGCTTGAAAAAATATTCGGACCGGGTGGCGTAAGCCTTAAAACGCAAGGCTCGGTGCAGCTTGACATGGGTATCAAATCCAATAAGACCGACAATCCGGCATTGCCGCTTGATGCCCGGCGCAAAACTTTCTTTGACTTTGACCAAAAAATTCAAGCCACAATCAAGGCTTCGGTTGGCGACAGGCTCAATTTTGATATGAGCTACAACACTGACGCGACCTTTGATTTTGACTCAAAAAACATAGCTCTGAAATACGAGGGCAAAGAGGATGATATAGTAAAAAGCATTGAGGCCGGTAACGTGAGCATGACCACAGGCTCATCGCTGATACGAGGCAGCACAGCTTTATTCGGTATCAAGACACAATTGCAGTTCGGAAAACTTACGGCCACGGCCCTCGTATCGCAGCAGAATTCCGAATCACGCTCCGTGAGCACCAAAGGCGGCGTACAGACCACGCCTTTCCGCATCACAGCAGACAATTACGACCAAAACCGACATTTCTTTTTGGCCCATTTTTTCCGCAACAATTATGACCAGTTCGCATCCAAACTGCCTTTTGTAGCATCGGGAGTCCAGATTACGCGTATTGAAATATGGGTAACCAACAAGAACAGCAATTTCAATCAAAGCCGTAACATCGTGGCATTCATGGATATGGGTGAGAACCAGAATCTCTCATCCCAATACTGGATACCCAACACTGCGCTTCCAAATCCGAGCAACAACTCCAACAATATGCTATCGGTGCTCAAAGAAGAGTATCCTGATGCAAGAAACATCAACACAGTGACACAGGCACTCGCGCCATTGTCAGCTTACGGCATTCAAGGCGGACGCGATTACGAAAAGGTGGAAAGTGCCCGCCTGTTGACCGAAAGCGAATACTCCATAAACAACACATTGGGCTACATCTCGTTCAAGACGCAACTTGGCAGCGATGATGTGGTAGGTGTGGCATACGAATACACATATAACGGTCAGGTTTATCAGGTAGGCGAATTTTCAAGCGACATCACAAGCACAACTCAGGCCCTGTATGTGAAAATGCTTAAAAGCACCACTGTTGCACCATCACTACCAATATGGGACCTCATGATGAAAAATGTGTATTCTCTTGGAGCATACCAACTTTCATCAAACAAATTCAAATTACAGGTCAAGTATTTATCTGATACCACGGGAACAGAAATAAATTATCTTCCTATACCTGGGCTGACCAAACTGTCATTGCTGCAGGTAATGAATCTTGACCGTCTTGACTCAAATCAAGACACCAATTCCGACGGATATTTTGATTTTCTTGAGGGATATACCGTACTTGCATCGTCAGGCAAAATTATTTTCCCGGTAGCGGAACCGTTCGGCAAACATTTGGCCGAAAAGATTGGCAATCCTGAGATAGCGAAACAATATGTTTATCAAGAACTTTACGACTCTACCCTGACTGTTGCGCGACAGTTTGCCGATAAAAACAAGTTTGTGCTTGAGGGTGAATACCAAGCATCAGCCGGATCCCAGATACGCCTCAATGCAATGAATGTGCCAAGAGGTTCCGTAGTGGTGACAGCAGGCGGTGTGGTACTGACCGAAAACAGTGACTATACCGTGGATTATGCCATGGGTATGGTCACCATCACCAATCAAAGCATCATTGACTCCGGCCAAAATATAAGCGTGACCCTTGAAAACCAGTCAATGTTTTCCACCCAACGCAAGACACTGCTTGGCCTTGATTTGAACTATCAGTTCAACAAGAATTTCAACATCGGGGCTACAATCATGCATTTTGGCGAAAAGGCCCTTACAGAAAAGGTCAATATCGGCGATGAGGTGGTAAACAACACCATATGGGGATTCAACTTCAGCTATGCCACAGAATTCATGTGGCTTACAAACCTGCTCAACAAGATACCCACGGTTAATGCCACGCAACCCTCACGCCTCACGCTTCGCGGAGAGTTCGCACAGCTTGTACCTCACAACCAAAAACCGGGGTCAGCACAGGGCAGTTCATATATCGATGACTTTGAATCGGCTCAAACAGGTATTGACCTGCGGTCGCCTTACTCATGGTTCCTTGCATCCACACCTGCTGAAAGTGGCTCAGACGCATTGTTCCCTGAAGGGACACTCAGCAACAATGTGGATTACGGCAAGAACCGCGCACTACTAAACTGGTATTTTATAGACCCGATGTTCACTGACAGGAACTCATCCATGGCGCCGGGCTACATAAAAAGCGATTTCAAGCAACAGAGCAATCCTTATGTGCGTGAAATCACATCCAGAGAAATATTCCCGGACAGAGAGCTTACCTACGGCGAATCGTCCACGATTCAGACACTCAACCTTTCGTTTTATCCATCGGAACGCGGCCCATACAACCTTGATGCCACAAATATTGACGAAAACGGTAATCTGCTGTTTCCCGAAAAGCGTTGGGGAGGCATAATGCGACGCCTTGACAACACCAACTTTGAACAGAGCAACATAGAATATGTGCAGTTCTGGATGCTCAATCCGTTCCTTGACCCGGAAAATCACAACCTTGAAGGCGGCGATCTATATTTCAACTTCGGAGAAGTTTCGGAAGATATATTGAAAGACGGCCTGAAAAGTTATGAGAACGGCGTGCCATTTGACGGAAACGACCAGTACATGCAATCCACCGTCTGGGGCCGTGTAAGCTCACAGAATTCACTCACCTATGCTTTTGACAACAACAACTCATCGCGTCCTGTTCAGGATGTAGGTCTTGACGGTCTTCGCAATGATGATGAGTTCGGTTTTGACTCATACCAGCAGTATCTCAACGACCTGCGTTTGCGTTTACCGGCGGCCACAATTGAAAAGATGCAGCAGGATGCATTCTCGCCTCTGAATGACCCTGCCGGCGACAACTATCATTTTTATCGCGGTTATGATTATGACGACCAGCGTCTGAGCATTCTTGAGCGTTACAAACGCTACAATGGAGTGGAAGGCAACTCGCTTTCGCCCGAAGATGCAAGTGACCCGCTGTATCAGTCATCACGCTCACTCCCCGATGTGGAAGATATAAATCAGGACAACACCCTGAATGAATATGAGCGTTACTTCCAGTACAAGGTTTCAATACGACCGGAAGACCTCGTAGTGGGCAAGAACTATATCACCGACAAACAAGTATCAGTGGTAAGCACCCGTGACGGAGGCGAACTGGAGGTAGAATGGTATCAGTTCAAGATACCTTTGCACGAATACGAAAAAGCTGTGGGAGGCATCAATGATTTCTCCACCATAAGATTTGCGCGCATATTCATGACAGGCTTCAAGATGCCCACGCACCTTCGTTTTGCCACAATGGAGCTGGTGCGCGGCGAATGGCGTCCTTATGATTTCAACCTCAACAAGCGTGGTGATGCGCCTGCTGAAGGAAAACTTGACATATCGGTGGTGAATATTGAGGAGAACTCGGGACGCACACCTGTGAACTACGTATTGCCTCCGGGAGTAAGCCGCATATCCGATCCCGGACAGGCGCAAGTGGTACAGCTCAATGAGCAGAGCCTTTCGCTCAAGGTTACCGGCCTGCAACCCGGTGACGGACGTGCCGTGTACCGCAACACCCAGCAAGACCTCCGCAATTACCGGCGCCTGCAGATGTGGACCCACGCTGAAAGTCTGATAGACGATGTCACCAATCTTCATTCGGGTGAACTTTCAGTATTTATCCGTATCGGCACTGATGTCAAAAATAACTTTTATGAATATGAAGTGCCCTTGCGTCTCACACCTCACGGACATTACAGCGACACCCCTTCCGACCGCTACACCGTATGGCCGGAAAGCAATTTCATGGATATAGAGCTTCAACAATTTGTAGAGCTTAAAAAGGAACGCAACCGTGCAAAACGCGCCATGCAGGACGGCGTGGGATTTGGCATACTTTATTCTGGACGCGACCCGAACAACGAAAACAACCGTATTTCGGTGATGGGTAATCCATCATTGAGCGATATACGCGTAATGCTTGTGGGAGTACGCAACAACTCATCAACCGTAAAAGACGGAACAGTGTGGGTGAATGAACTTAAAGTAACCGACTTTGAAAATTCCGGCGGTTGGGCTCTTGACGGATCTGCCAACCTGTCACTCAGCGATATAGCACAATTGAACTTCGGTGCTCATATTGAAACTGCAGGATTCGGTTCAGTTGACCAAAGCCTGAACGAGAGAAGAATGGACGACTATCACCGCTATACATTTGCCGTTCAAGGTGATGTGGGCCGTTTCCTTCCGGAAAAAGTGAAGCTCAAAGCTCCTGTTTATTATTCCTTGACCAAGGAAACAACCTCGCCCAAATACAACCCGTTGGACCAAGATGTATTGCTCAAAGATGCATTGGATGATGCCGGCAGCAAAGAAGCCGAGGATTCAATAAAGGCATATGCAGTGGAGCGCAATACCGTACAGAGCTTCAGCCTGTCAGGATTCACTTTTGATGTCAAGAGCAAGAATCCTATGCCTTGGGATCCGGCCAACTTTGTATTTAATTTCTCGTTCAATAAACAGGCCAAATCCGACCCCACCACCGAGTATGAGAATACCAATGACTATCGTGGATCTTTCCAATATTCCTACTCTCCCTACCTCAAACCGATAAAACCGTTTGGCAAGTTGAAAAGTAAGGGAAAGAACGGCCGTTTCCTCAAGGAATGGGAGATAAATCCCCTGCCCAACACCATATCATTCCTGACAACTATGTCAAGGTTCTATCATGAGCTGCAAACACGTTCGGAAACGGATGTGAATTTCCAACTTCCGGTACAGGTCAGCAAGAATTTCCTGTGGGACCGACAACTGGCACTGACATGGAATCTCACCAAGTCGCTGAGCTTCACATTCAACTCCAATACCTCCGCGCGCATTGACGAACCCGTAGGAGCCGTGAACCGCAAGCTATTTCCGGACGAATACCGCGAATGGCGCGACTCGGTATGGCGCTCAATCTTACATATGGGCACCCCGTGGGCCTACAACCAAACTTTTGTGGCCAACTACCGCGCACCCTTCAACAAGATTCCCTCACTTGACTTCCTCAGTGCCAATGCAAGCTACAACGCCACATACCGTTGGGACAGAGGAGCCACGATTGATGGTCAGAATATGGGTAACTCAATTGCCAATCAAGCGGTATGGAACGTGGACGGCAGAATCAATTTTGAAGGGCTGTTCAACAAGGTACCATATCTCAAAAAAGTCAACCAAAGATTTGCCTCACAACGGCGCAACAACCGAAACAACAGGAACAATAGAAACAACAAAAACAACCGAACATCATCCTCGGACGACAAACCCAAAGCCAAGAAGTTTGAGCGCACATACACCCTGTCGCCCGACAGCAGCATCGTGATTGAGCACAATCTTCGCACCAAGAAAGTGAAGATTACAGCACGCACCGTGCCGGAAAACAAACCGTTTGCCGTTAAAACAAAAGTCGTGGACGCCAACAAAGTGGAGGTGCTGACACGAGGCGAACAGAACATCAAGTTCACAGTTACCGAGGTGCTGAAAGAGACTAAAAACTTCTGGACCGAGGCAGCCCAATATGCGTCACGATTCCTTATGAGTCCCCGCAACGCGTCTATACGTTGGCGCGACACCAGATCCATGAACATACCATTGTTTGCGCCGGAGATAGGCAATATTTTCGGCCAAAGCCGCAGTTACGGTCCCATGTCACCGGGTCTTGATTTTGCGTTCGGATTTGTTGATGAAGGGTATATAAATACTGCCAAGGAACGCGGATGGCTTATGACCTCCACCGGTCAGTCATCGCCCGCATTATCCACCCATGCCAATGAACTGAACATTGAACTGACCTTAGAACCTGTGCGTGGCCTAAAGATTCAGTTGACGGCCAACCGCACCGACAGCCGCACCCGTCAGGTACAGTTCATGTATGATGACATGCCCACTTCTCTTTCCGGCAGTTACACCAAGACACACTGCGCCATAGCCACAGCATTGCAAAGTTCCAAACCGGAAAACGGTTATGACAGCCCCACATTCAATAAATTCATTGAATACATACCTGTCATTACCAATCGCATCAGAAGCCAATATAGCGGACTCTACTATCCTACCGGCGGCTTTATGGAAGGTCATCCCAATGCCGGAGGCTTGTTCAATCCCGAAGTCGGTGATGTTAGCCGCACAAGCAGCGATGTACTTATACCGGCATTCATGGCAGCCTACAGCGGCACCAACCCGCACAAACAATGGCTTGATCCGTTCCCCTCATTTGCCAAAGTACTTCCGAACTGGAGAATAACCTACGATGGCCTTGTGGATTTCTTCAACTTGCGCAAAGTGTTCAAGACATTCACCCTCAGCCATGCCTACCAGTGTACCTACACAGTGGGATCGTATTCATCCTACCTCAACTGGATATCCGCCGACGGAAGCAATCTCGGATTCACACTTGATGCCATAACAGGCCAGCCGATACCAAGCTCTCCTTACAATATCTCATCGGTGGCCATCAACGAACGGTTTGCCCCACTGATAGGAGTGTCTGCCACCATGCAAAACGACATCACATTCAATGCCGAATATCGCGAGCAGCGCACACTCACGCTCAACACCTCTGCCGGTCAGGTCGTGGAAGCCAACTCCCGTGGCATAACCGCAGGTTTCGGCTATAAGATTGTGGGCTTCAACACCGTGCTCAAAATGAAAGGATCGCAACAGGGAGTAAGCAATGACCTTAACATCAAGGGCGATTTCTCCTATGCGCTCAATCAGGCATTAATCCGCAAAATTGAAAGCAACTACACCCAAGCCACCTCCGGCAGCCGCACCATAAGCTTCAATCTTACGGCCAACTATGTGCTCAGCCGCAACATTACATTGGGCATGTACTTCGAGCATCAGATAAACACCCCTATAGTAAGCAATAATTCCTACCCTACCACCAACACGGCCTATGGATTGTCACTGAATCTATCATTGGCTCGTTAATCAATATTATTACTGCATTCTCATGGCAAGCTTTCTTCAAATCGAAAATCTAACCAAAAGCTACGGCGACCATCTGCTGTTTCATGACATAACATTCGGTGTTAACGAAGGCGACAAAATAGGCATAATAGCCAAAAACGGTACAGGAAAATCCACATTGCTTCATATCATAGCCGGCAAAGAGAGTGCTGACAGCGGTACTGTGACATTCCGTTCGGGACTAAAAGTAGGGATGCTTGACCAACTGCCCGAATTTGATCCGGAGGCTACAGTGGCCGAAGCATGTCTTACCGGAGATACGGCTACGCTCAAAATTATATCAGATTACGAATGTGCGTTGGCAAAAGGGGATGCAGACGAGATACTGGCAGCGTCCCAGGCCATGGATGGAGCCGGAGCATGGGACCACGAGGACATGATGCGCCAAATGCTCAGCCAGCTCAACATCACCGATTTGTCAGCTAAAATGGGAACGCTCAGCGGAGGACAGCGCAAACGTGTGGCAATAGCGAGGATGCTGCTTGAAAAGCCTGATCTTCTTATACTTGACGAACCGACAAACCATCTTGACATAGAGATAGTGGAATGGCTTGAAAACTATCTCACACGACAACGGGTAACACTGCTCATGGTGACCCACGACCGTTATTTCCTTGACCGTGTATGCAATAAAATAATAGAGATTGACCACCAAAGCATCTTTACCTATCAGGGCAATTACAACCTGTACCTGCGTCGCAGAGCCGAACGCATAGAGGCTCTGGAAGAAGAACTTGCAAAGGTGAAGAACACGCTGCGGCGCGAACAGGAATGGATGAGCCGCCAGCCTCAGGCTCGTGCGGGAAAGGCCAAATATCGCATTGACGCATTCTATGACCTAAAGGAAAAAGCACGCGCTGATTACTCCGAGCGCCATGTGAAACTTGATGTTAAATCATCATATATCGGCTCAAAAATATTTGAGGCCCGTGGTGTCAACAAGAGCTTTGGCGACAAGGTTATACTCAAGGATTTCACATACACATTTGCCCGTTATGAGCGTCTCGGCATCATAGGCAATAACGGAGCCGGCAAATCCACGTTCATAAAACTGCTTCAGGGACTTGTGCCTACCGACAGCGGGGAGTGGAATCTGGGAGAGACGGTGAAATTCGGCTATTATTCTCAAGACGGCATACAGTTTGATGAGAACAAACGCGTGATAGACGCAGTAACGGAGCTTGCCGAAGATATTGTGCTTGATGGAGGTGACCGGCATTTTTCACCGATGCAATTTCTGAACCGGTTTCTTTTCTCCCCTGCCGACCAGCAAAAATACATACACACTCTCAGTGGCGGCGAGAAATGCCGTCTGCATCTGGCAACCGTGCTCATGCGATCGCCCAACTTCCTTATTCTTGACGAACCGACCAATGATCTTGACATAGTGACATTGGGCATACTGGAAGAGTATCTCACCACTTTCAAAGGGTGCATGATTGTTATAAGCCATGACCGTTATTTCCTTGACAATGTAGTGGATCACCTTTTTGTATTTCAGGGCAATGGACAAATAAAGGATTTCCCGGGCAACTACACTGAATATCGTCAATGGATGGCAGATAAAACTGCTGCCGACAAAAGCCGTACCACACAAGAAAAAGCGCATCAGATAGAAAAGCCACGTGCCGAAAAAGCACCAAAGATGTCATTCAAAGAACGATGTGAATTCAATGCCCTCACCGAAGAGATAGATGCATTGAGCAAGGAGAAAAATGAGCTTGATGCGCTGTTTGCCTCCGGCCAAACACTCACCGATGTGGCATCGCTGTCGGCACGCTACAACGAAATCTCAACTCAGCTTGATGAAAAAGAGATGCGATGGCTTGAACTAAGCGAAAAAGAATAGAGCCGTATCAGAGCGTTTGCACATTATTTCGTATCTTTGAGGTGGAAAAGATAAGAAATGGAACAATATATAGAGCAACTCAATGAGCAACAACGGGCAGCAGTGCTATACACCGACGGGCCGGAACTTGTGATTGCCGGTGCAGGCTCAGGCAAGACCCGCGTGCTCACCTACAAAATTGTGCATCTGCTTTATCATGGATACGAACCGTGGCGTATCCTTGCTCTCACATTCACCAACAAGGCCGCACGGGAAATGCGCGAACGCATTGAGCAGCTTGTGGGCACCGACACTGCCCAGAAATTATGGATGGGGACTTTTCACTCAATATTTGCGAGAATACTCCGTCTCAATGCCACGCGAATAGGGTACAAAAGTTCTTTTACTATATATGACACATCCGATTCAAAAAGTCTGGTGAAAAGTATCGTAAAGGATATGGACCTTGACGACAAAGTCTATAAACCATCGGCGTTGCTCAATGCAATATCCTCGGCCAAGAACATGCTTATTTCGCCTGAAAGATATGCTGAGCTGAAAGATGTGCGTGAAGCTGACCGACAGGCTCGCCGACCACAGACATACGCCATATACCGTGCCTACCGTGACCGGTGCTTTGCGGCCAACGCCATGGATTTTGACGATTTGCTTTATTATACCAATCTGCTGCTTCGCGACAATCCCGATTTGCTGCATCATTATCAGGAATATTTCAGATATGTGCTGGTGGACGAGTATCAGGACACCAACTTTGCGCAGCATGTCATCGTATCGCAGCTGTGCAGCGAAAGCCATAAGCTGTGTGTGGTGGGCGATGATGCCCAAAGCATATATTCGTTTCGCGGGGCCAATATCCGAAACATACTCAATCTAAAAAACTCATACCCGGAGCTAAAGATTTTCAAACTTGAGCAAAACTACCGTTCAACCCAAAACATCATAAATGCGGCCAATTCGCTCATAGAAAAAAACGTGGAGCAAATAAGAAAGCAAGTGTTTTCCAAAAACTCCGTGGGCAAACGCATAGATGTGGTACAAAGCTACAGTGACTTTGAGGAAGGGTATCTTGTGGCCAACCGCATATCTCAGGTGAAAATGCGCACGCATGACAGCTACGAGGAATTTGCTATTCTCTACCGCACCAATGCTCAGAGCCGTGTACTGGAAGAGAGCCTGCGCAAGCGCAATATTCCATACCGCATATATGGAGGATTATCGTTTTATCAGCGTAAAGAAGTGAAAGACGCCGTTGCCTATTTTCGCATGGCTCTCAACCCCGATGATGATGAGGCGTTGAAACGTATAATCAATTATCCCTCACGAGGCATCGGAGAAACCACTCTGAACAAACTGATGCGCAGTGCCATGACCCGCAATATAAGCATATGGCAGGCCATTAACACACTCCATGAGGAAAACCCGGGGCTTAACAGCGGCACATTGAAAAAACTTGATGCCTTTGCATCCCTTATCAATGAGTTTGTGGAACTGAACCGCAAAGAGGCAAGTGCCGATGCTGTGGCGGAAACAATTATCAACCGTTCGCAGCTGATGGCTGTGCTCATGAGCGACCGCACACCCGAAAGCATATCCAAGCGTGAAAATCTCAGCGAATTGCTTAATGGTGCCAAACAGTTTGTGTCACAACGCACGGAAGAAGGTGTGACCGAAGTGTCACTGAGTGATTTCATGGCCGAAATATCGCTCGCCACCGATCAGGATTCCGATACCGCCGGTGAAGAGCGGATAACGCTTATGACTGTTCATGCAGCCAAAGGTCTTGAATTCAACAATGTGTTCATAGTAGGAGTGGAGGAAGATTTACTACCATCGGCATTGAGCCAGTCATCGGCTGCGGAGATAGAAGAGGAACGACGGTTGCTGTACGTGGCATTAACCCGTGCTCGCAACTATTGCATGATGAGCTATGCGTCTTCGCGCTATCGCAACGGCATGACCGCCATTTGCCAGCCAAGCAGATTTTTGCGCGACATAAGCCCCGAATATCTGAACCTGTCATCAGGGGCGAATCTCGGAAGCACGCCTGCGCCGAGCTTCGCATCTTACCGCAGCTCGTATCACTCCCCCTCATCACCTGCGCAGTCACGAACCGCCAAATATTCCCAACCCTCACAGCCGACACCGGCAGCAGCCCCGCTTCAACAAAACGAAGTGAGCGGCGCAGCCATACACAATGTCACCGAGCTTAGCGAAGGAATGCGCATCGAGCATCCGCGATTTGGTCTTGGGGTAATAACGGTAGTTGACACCTCGCAACCTGACGCAAGAATACATGTGGACTTCGACAATACCGGGAAAAGAGTACTTTTATTAAAATTTGCCCGTTTTGCCATAAAATAAACAGCCATGACACAATTGCATACACCCACCCCATATTACGTGGTTTATGAGCAAAAACTGCGTTCAAATCTTGAATTGATTGACTCTGTGCGCAAACGCGCCGGAGTTGACATCATAATGGCTTTTAAGGCAAATGCCTTATGGCGTACATTCTATATAATAGAGGAATACGGATTTGGCTTCACAGCCTCTTCGCTCAATGAGATGCAACTTGGCAATGAATACCTTCATGCCAAGGCCCACAGCTATTGCCCGGCCTATACCGACCAGACAATATCGCAGTATATCGCCGGATCAAGTCATATCACATTCAATTCATTGAGCCAGCTCAAGCGCTTTGGCAAGACTGCACTGGAAGCCGGAGTGTCCACGGGGCTTCGCGTCAATCCACAGTGCTCGGTAATAGATACCGACATCTACAACCCCGCATTGCCGGGTTCCCGCTTCGGAGTAACCGCCGAAGACCTCAACGGGAAATTGCCGGAATTTGTGGAAGGCTTTCATTTCCATGCCCTGTGTGAATCGGGCGCTGAAGATTTACAAAAAGTCCTTGAGGCATTTGAGCTTCAGTTCAGCCAATATCTGCCGCACCTGAAATGGGTGAACATGGGTGGCGGCCACCTTATGACAAAAAAAGGATATAATGTGGATTTGCTTGTGAAACTTCTCACAGATTTTCGTCAGCGATACCCTTGGCTAAAGGTTATTCTTGAGCCCGGCAGCGCATTCACATGGCGCACGGGCGACCTGATAACTTCAGTTGTTGACACTGTCTGCAATCAGGGAGTGCGCACAGCCATAATCGATGCATCCTTTGCTTGTCACATGCCTGATACACTTGAGATGCCCTACACGCCCGCTATAACGGAGAGCAAGCCAGAAGCACCGAGACTTATCCCCTATCGTCTGGGCGGGAACTCTTGTCTCAGCGGTGATTTTGCCGGTCCATGGTTCTTTGATCACGAACTGCAACCCGGCGAAAGACTGACTCTTGAGGACATGAATCACTATACAACAGTTAAAACCAACATGTTCAACGGCATACAGCATCCGGCAATAATACTGCAGCATGCCGACGGCAAATGCGAGTACCTGCGCCAATATGATTTTGAAGATTACTTAAAACGAATGGACTAATGCCACGATTTTCAGTTATAGTACCGGTTTACAACCGGGTAGATGAAGTGAAAGACCTTTTGAAAAGTCTCATGGAACAATCATGCAGGGATTTTGAAGTAATCCTTGTGGAAGACGGATCCACGCTGCCATGTCGTGACATTGCTGAACTGTATGCAGCCAAAGGACTGGATGTGCAGTATTATTATAAATCCAACGAAGGAAGATCCATAGCACGCAATTATGGAATAGAACGGTCCACCGGCGACTACCTCGTGTTTTTTGACAGCGACTGTGTAATTCCTACAGATTACTTCAGCACTCTTGCTCATGAGCTTGACACAACGCCATTGGACTGCTTTGGTGGGCCGGACGCGGCACACGACTCGTTTACCCCAATGCAGAAAGCAATAAATTTTGCCATGACATCTTTTCTCACCACAGGAGGTATCCGAGGAGGAAAAGTGCAGATGGAGAAATTTGTACCAAGGTCGTTCAACATGGGTTATTCAAGAGCAGTATGGCAAAAGGTCGGGGGGTTCAGAGAAATGTTTTCTGAAGATATAGACATGAGTACCAGAATCCGTCAGGCAGGTTTCTCTATCGGATTGATACGCCCGGCATACGTGTTCCACAAACGCCGCATTGACCTAAAGAAATTCTGGCATCAGGTATATGTGTTCGGCATGAGCCGCATCACGCTCAAGCTTCTTTATCCCGACTCTATGAAACTTGTCCACACCCTTCCGGCGCTGGCTGTTATAATAGGTGCGCTCCTGATTTTAATGGGGATATTTGTATCTCCATGGTTCCTGCTGCCGCTCGCGATATATGCACTGGCAATATTTATTGCGGCTCTCAGTTCCACCGGGAGCCTTAAAGTGGCGTTTCTTGCCATTCCGGCATCAGCCATTCAGATATGCGGATATGGATGTGGATTTATCAGGGCCTATTTCACAAAAATAATTCTTGGCAAAGGTCGTGACATCAATCAGGAAATAACAATGCGCAAAGGGATATGAACAGTGAGAAACCGTTGAAAAGCGACCGCCCCGATGTGATGCTTTCACATACGAAAATCGCTAATCTGAGTGATGATGACAAACCACGTGAAAAAGCAATAGCACACGGCATACGCTCGCTCAGCGATGCAGAGTTGCTGGCTTTGCTGCTTGGGTCCGGGCAACAGGGCAAATCAGCTATTGATCTGGCTCGGGAAATTCTTGCAGAATGCTCAAACAACGTGGGTCGTCTCGCCCAAATGCCTATAATGGAGATGGTGCGCCGATTTAACGGCGTAGGTCCTGCCAAAGCCGTGACTGTTTCAGCTGCGCTGCAATTAGGCCAACGAGCCAAGCGAGATGAAGCCAATGTGACCCAAGTGCGCGGATCAGCTGACGCCTATCAATATATCCGCCCCTATATGGAACATCTTGATGCAGAAGAATTTTGGATTATAGTGCTGTCACGCTCCAACCATATCAGACGTGCCGAATGTATAAGCCGTGGTGGTACGGCTGCCACCTACGTTGACCCCAAAATGGTGATGAAGCGTGCGCTTGACAATATGGCAGCTTCCATAATATTATGCCACAACCATCCGTCAGGCAACAATCATCCATCTGCTCAGGACGATGCTTTGACCAAACGGTTGAAACAAGCCGGCGAAATCATTGACATACGAGTAGTTGACCATATAATAGTATGTGCCGACTCTTACTATTCGTATGCTGATGAGGGAAGAATTTGAAATCCGCGTCCTAACTCAAATCACGGAATAGCTCCCTAAAACCTTTTTCGGTACCCAGACATGTGAGCACATCACCAGGAGTCACTTTCTCATCTGAGCCAGAAGTTATATCCATTATCCTCAATTCTGTGCATTTCATGCCCAATAGGTTGCGACATTCCTTGGGGCGTGCTGCTGCAATCAGCTTCAAGTCATATTTTTTCACGAAATCACCTTGAGCATAAGACTCACCTTGCAATTCCGATGGCGCGTTGAATTTCAATATATAATGGTCCTCATCCACTTTCAGCGAGGCTATCTGTGCTCCCAACTCCATTTCATACATAAGATCCTTTGCCGCACGCTGCTCCGGAGTCAGAATACGATCAATATCAAAACTACGCAGAATAGACTCATGAAGCGAGTCTATGGCCCTTGCGAAAATATGAGGCACACGCAATTTTTTAAGCACAGCCACGGTGCGGATGCTCGCTCCGAAGTTTTCACCAATGGCCACAATAACCAAATCCACATTCTTAAGGGGAAGCACCGAAAGTGATGTTTCATCTGTTGAGTCAATAATATAGGCAGTAGAGATGTTATCTTTTATGCCCTCAACAAGAGCAGGATTAATATCCGCACCTATCACTTCATGACCCATATTAGCAAGGTCAACAGCAAGATTGCTGCCATATATTCCAAGACCTATAATCAGATATCTCATATGTTGTGGTTTTATTAACTTATTATTATAACATCGTTAGGGAATTTCGCACCACCATCATGCTGCTGGGGAGTGATACCGATGAGCAGAGATATGATTCCCACTCGTCCCAGAAACATAGCGAAGCAGAGCAATACTTCCGATGCCGCTCCAAGGCGTGGCGTGATACCGAGCGATGAACCGACAGTAAACAAGGCTGACAGAGCCTCAAACAAAAGATCCTTGGTGGGTAGATGGGGTTCAAGAAGCACCAGCGTAACAGCAAACAGAAAATAACTGATTATGCTAAGAGCCACCACAGCATTTGCCCTGCGGATTGAACCCACCGCAATGGTACGCGAAAAAGCGGTTACAGATGACCGGCCGGAGACTATTGACCTAAGATTCAAGCATATTGCCGCAAAAGTATTGACCTTTATACCGCCGGCAGTGGACTGCGAGCCTCCGCCTATCCACATAAGAAACATAACCACTATCAATGTGGCGGGAAGAAATCCGACGGGATTTACAGAAGAAAAGCCTGCACTTCTGGGAGTGGCGGAATTAAACACTGATTGGGTGATTTTTTCAACGAGGCTCATCCCTGAAAGCGTATTGTTATACTCAAGCACAAAAAAAGCCACGCTGCCAAATGCGAACAGCAGCCCGAAAGTGGTGAGCACTATTCGGGTATTCATATTATAATTATGCACTATTCTTTGTCCGGCTCCCCTGCCCCTTAACCGGTGCCAGAATTTACGTATGTGCTCTATAAGAGTGTCTTTGAAATTTGTAAGGATGGGAAAACCTATGGCTCCTGCCACAATCATCAAAGAGGTCACCCAATATATTGATATATTGCCTTTCATTAGCAACGGATTGGAAAGACCGTGCGGTATTACCGAAAATCCGGCATTACAAAATGATGAAACGGAATGAAACACGCTAAACCATAATTCATCGGCATGCGACATCCCCATTGTGCCCTCAACCGACAAATATACCAATCCGGCACCTATAGCCTCAACCACTACAGTAAAAGCAAATATATAGCGGAGGGTGGGTATCAGGGCATTCATACTTCGGGAATATATTATGTCCTTAAGCATCAGCTGGCTATAAATGGATGTGCTTCCGCTAAAGAAGAGCGCGAAAAAACTCGTGAAAGTCATCAACCCCAAACATCCTACCTGAATTAAAACCAACAATATAAGCTGCCCGAGCGGAGTAAAGGTGCTGTACACATCCACCGGCGTCAAGCCTGTGATACATACCGCACTTGTGCTCACGAACAGAGCGTCGCAATACTCCAATGGCGCATAGGTGCATCTTGGCAATTGAAGTAAAAGACTCCCGGCCAGTATTATTACAATAAAACTACCGGAGAGCAGGAGTGATGGATTGGTGCGTTTGCCTATAGCTTTTATAATGCTATAGCTCAAAGTGATTACCGAATAAGCCAGCAGTACAGGATATATAAACCATCGTGAATACAACAAATCGCTCAACCAAGGAATCCACGGATGATCAGGCTGATGCCATACCAAGGGCACAACACTTATCATTATGGCAGTATCAAGAATCCATTTTATCGGTTTATTGGACCTGCAAGTCTGATGAAACTCAAATATCATGTGATATGCCACATTAACCACAAACATCACCTGACAGCATCGTACGATATATTTTAATTCCTCGCGATGCGCCATTGACTGATCGTATCCCATGAGGACAAGCATACATACGATACATGCCACCGAGGCCAATACAGCCAAGAGTTCAACGGCAAGTCCGGTAAAACGTAATGTAGCGGCACTGTGGACTTTAAATCGGTGTACACTTACGCCGATTGTCCTCAGTCTTTTACGAATACGAAGTATGATATTTCCTAACTGAAACATAGAAGCGATACAAATCCCTTTGATTTATAACACTCCGCCGTTACAGATGGTTGTGAAAACAAGCATCCCGAGGCACATTACCCCGGGATGCAATATCGGTAACACAGCAAGATACTATCAGTAGTCGTATTCAAGCGTGAAATGTAGAATATCAAGGGTAGCACCGGGTCCTCCTGTGTAATAGTCTCCATATTTGGATGTAGATGCCACTACCAGAAGATATTTTGGTTTGCGCGAATAGCTCTTATAATTAAGCGGAATGGTTATGTCAACATAATCGGTAATGTCGCTGCCGGAGCAGAATTCGCCATAAGCCACAACATAATCGCCATTTTTATCAAACAACTGTCGATCGCTTTTCTTGGTACGGATTTCAAACGGTTCATCTGAATCAATGAGCGCGCACCATACAATGCAGGTATCAGGCTCATTTCTCATGTACGTAAAGTTGGGATTGCTTGAACTTACCTTAGTAATAGGCGCGGTCTTATATTTTATTCGGGTACTTAATGCCGTAGGACGCTGGGAGAATGGCTGACCGAAACTCAGAATACCGTCAGTACCGTCAATTCCTTTGAACTCACCGGCAAATATATTTCCTGAAGCATATTTTCCCACTACATTCCTTGATTCAAGATGAGCGCCGCGATACCCGGTCAGAGACATTATGTCGGTGATAGGCGAGGTGACATTTATGGTGCTTAGCAAAGTAGCGCCCTTGTTACCTGTACCCCAGTATCCGTTGGATTCAGCAGCATCGGCCCACGGACACCACATCTTTTTATTCACATAACACCACTCTTCAAATTGAGAATTAGGCATCTGAAGAATTTCACCGGTTGTGAATGTCTCTATGATACTGTATTCACCATCGCTCACACTGCGAGCCTCATAAGTGGTTTGAGGCAAGAGATGTATGAGACGGCCGGTAAATGAACCGCCATTGTTCGTTATCCAGTCTTCAGGCACTTCAATCCAGTCTTGAGCTCCCTGAACACGATACTCAAATCCATTATCCTTTCCTGCTTCAGCCGAGCCGTAAAGCCATGCAACATTGGTCCATGCATCCACCGGCTCAATAAACACTGTGGTAGCAGTCTGGGTCACAGTTATGGTCCATGTTGTGGTTCTGCCGTGGTCCGTGACATCTACAGTAATAGGATTAGTAAAATCAACAGTTTCACCAACGATAGAAGGTGAATATGTGGCATTAGGACCGGCGAGCTTCATAGTAAGCACCTTAACATCCGACAAAGGTACCACATCGGGCAACACCGCGCTAACAGTGTGCGCATCGGCGTCAATTTCCGAAACACCAATCTGATTTTCAATGGTAAAATAACGGTTAATATCCTGAATGGCACATATATTCCATGTGTAATCCTGATAAAGTGAGAGTACCACTTGTTTTGGCTCACTTAAATCCAAGGGTTCGCTCAACAGAGAAGCAGAAGCATCGCTTATGGTTGCGCCGGGAGTAATTGCGTAATTCTCCACATTCAATGCCTGTATGTTCACTTCCTCGGGGAGAAAGACGGTAACAGTTGCCGAAGCTGAATCAATGTTTGCAGCACGTGATTGCCCATCTACCTCGAAACTCAAAAAATTAGGCTGAATGTGCGGATAAGGCAAATCATTAGTAATACATGAAGTCACAACGGCACAACAAGCCGCAGCCAAGGCACATATGCGCATAGCTGATTTACTATATTTCATATTAAATGTGGACACCGATTCCAAAATTGATATTAAACAAATTAAATCTGAAATTTGCTCCGGAAGAAAAACGCGAGCCTTCGTCCTCGCCGTTTGTAATCTGACTTTCCTTGGTCATATGCAGACCGAAGACACCAAACGACACATTAAAGCTCAGATTTTCCATTATAAATACGCACACACCGGGACTGAAATTAAGACTTGCCTCTGTTATATTGGTGCGGGTGTCATAGAGCTGTTCACCATAATAACGCTTGAATCGCGAAGATCCACTGCCAAAATCCAGACTCACCTCATTAAATACCGCAAAACGCCTTGACCGGCCAAGGCCCACATAATTGCGATAAAATACGCCGATGGTGTATTTGGATGAATAATAAGATATGTCATGAAGATTGAAGCTCAGGTCCTCACCGGCATTAAAGCCTATAGAACCAAGATCGGCCTCGCCGCGCGTATAGGCAAATTTCACACCAACAGTCTGATTGTTGCGAATAAAATATCCTATTGTAGGGCGAATAGAATACTGTTTGCCCTTGAAATCAAGGTCGCTGATAGCCTGAAGCACTTCAACATCATCGGCGGAGAATTCTCCGTAAGAAGCGGTCAACCCAAACATCCATTGTCCTTTGGGTGTGAAAAGATAGTTGTACAATCCGCGATCAAACCGGCTGTAATTTCGCTCGGGTATAATTATGCTCACGGTATCGTTACCCACAATTACCTTTTCATCAAGCATGTCAAGAGGCTTATCATTGTTTGACGAGAGAGTGGCTCCCGGCTCTGCCCATGCTGTGGCAGCACCACATATAGCCAAAATTGCTGCAAATATTTTATGTTTCATAACAATGACAGAGGATTAAATATAGAACATCACGCCAAAGGAAATCGAAAACAGATTGATTTTGAAATTGGCGTGTTTTGAATTACGATGAGACACATAAATCTGGTCTGTCACAGCCTTGGTGTGTGTATAACCAAACCCGAGCACACCCACATTTACCTCCAGCGCAGAATAATTGCTCAGAAACATGATGAATCCGGGAGTGAGACCTATGTCAAGAGAGAAGTTGCGTTCATAAGTGCCGGTAAGGGTATCACCGCTACCATTGCTCAACTTGGAGCGGCCTCCACCAAGCGACAATTGTACTTCATTGAAGAAACCGAAACGCTTGCCTGAGCCTAAAGAAAAATAATTACGAAACAGTGCCGTGGCATAATAGTTGCTGCGGATACTATATAGATTATCCGCATCAAAATGAGTGTCCTCACTGATTTTCAACGAACCATCATCCATTTTCACTCGTGAGTGCTCAAAACTGAATCTGCCTCCGGCCGCAAGATCATCCTTAAAACAATACAAAGCGGTGGGACTGACTTTAAAGGTATGGGCGCTGCCGGACACACCTTCAAGAATAAGAAACTGATAATTGTTCTGATTGCTTTGGGCATAGTTAACCGACACACCGGCTATCCACTGCCCTTTGGGAATAAACGACACCTGCTCCAAATCGCGCTTGAATTGCTCCTGAGCTTGCACCTGATTGCAACAGAACGAAGCTGCCAACAGTACAAACGCGTAGGTGAATGGCTTAAATCTCATATTATTATTGATTGGTTTATATTCTGGTTTTTACTAATACGACAATGACAATTCGTCCACCCAAAGTGTGCTGCCTAAAGCGGCTGCAATTTCCACATTGTTGCTCACCGGCACACTGACACTTTCTTCGGCGATGGAACCGTATCGGCTTGAAGATGCCATCATGACTCTGAGCCGAGTGGCCTTTACGCCGAAATGAGGATATGAAAGCGGCACTGTGAATGCGGTGTATGTCAATGCCGGCCGTAACTGCAGTTCGGTTCGGGCAATTACAATTTCCATGTTATTGTAAATGCCCAGCACCTCCACAAGCGCCACACCCCTGTCGGAAGGATCGGACACAGAAGGCACAAATTTATAGAATCCGTTTAGGGCGGACGGGCGTGAGCCGAAATCTATGCCAAAGTCATATCGCTCATTCTCATTATAAGGGTTGAAAGAATAATCACCGAGGAATAAACGCCCGGCAGCTCGATGAGCTATATTGGGCACGTTGCAGCTGTATTTGGTGTAATTGCCGTCAGGCTGCAGATAATCAGGAATAGCCTCGCCATTCACATCCCACCCCACACTTTGAAGCATCACAGCATATGCACCGGCATATGCGTCCTCAACTATCTGAGCCGATGGCTCAACATACCATGTATTTATGTTACGGGCATCAAGGCATGCGGTCTTGGGATTGGTAGTGGCCCATTTTTCAGGTACATAAATCTCAAATGAGCGTCTGTTCTGCTGGTTAAATATCGGTACGATATTTTGAGAATACCGTCCGCCGCTATTCATGTCTTTGTATTCAAAATCTTTTTCTCTGTCCTCAAAACTTCCATTCGCAAATCCCGCAACATTCTCGGTGTGCACATTCACAGCCGGACAAAAATCAGTTGCGGAAGGAGACTGCATTACTGTGGCATTAATTGAGTAATCGGTAGAGGATGACAGTCCGCCAATAACAAGAATGCCATGCTCGGCATCCACATCAATAACCTGAAGAGCAGATCCATTGCCATAAACCCTGAGCATTGAAGTAATAACCGAAGTCAAATTCTCATCCTCAGGTATAACCTTAACCACTGCTTTAAGAGCATACGCATCTACTGCAATTGTATATTTGGGGGACACGCGTTTCAGAATCAATTCTGCTTTCTGCATGCCGCAATACATTATTTTTGTGCGAACAGCTTCAGTGCCATCAGGTGCATCAAACCTTAACGCGTATAAACCCGGAGAGCGTGATTCAATTTCATAAACCGGCATCTCTACCCACTTGTTGCCGATGAATGCAAGCATCTGAAGATTATCATTAAGCTGACTCGTAGGACTCTCCACTATTATCTCACCTTTGTTGACACCGGCAACTATGTCGGATGCGCTTACCACCTTCAGATCCACCGGCAAAGGCACCACCTCAAAACTTACCGGAGCGTTCAGGCGCATGTTTTTGCCAACGGCCTCAAGCGTGAACAAGGTGGACATTGCACCTGCCTCATAACGTAAATTTTTCAGCACTCCCGAAAAATCAATAGTAATCACATCGTCATTACGCAATATTTCCAGTCCGAGATTATGCATCACACCGGTCTGAGCATCTGTCAATCGCAAAATATCCACGCCCGGCAACCATCCCTCACTACAAAGCAATGTGCTTCGGGTAGTGAGAGTCAGTGATGCAAGATTATCGGATTCAACGCTCATAGAATATTGAGTTGAAGCTGAATTACCCTCTATCCATTCCAATGGCGTACCAGATGTAAAGCCGGTGCAATGAATCACCGGAGCCGAGCCATTCAGAAACTCTTCTGAAAGAATCGTAAAGGCATCATCAGTTTGCACTTTGTTGTCAAATGAAACAATGACAGCCGGAACTCCCCCTTGCCGGGACAAATCCACAGTGGCCACATATGCATATCCGGGCAAAGCCTCAGGAAGACGTGCCGCCTCAAACATCACTTTCTCACCTGAGGAAGGCATGGTGAGATATAGCTGAATGGAAATATTGCCCGGATGAAGATATGCGGGCCGCGATTCCTGCGGAAAATATTCCACATATCTTCCTCCTTCAGAATGCAGAACGGCAGAAAATGACGAGAAATATGATCGAAATGACTCAGAAAACTCCACTTGCACCATACTGCTTGCAAGCTTAGCCACCAACGGTACATCCACTTCTGCCCCGTTGGAAAGGTCAACCACGGCACTCGCATAAAAATAAGGACATTCAAACCCCTCAGTTATACTATCGCCATATGCAGTTTCCACAAAATATTTCCCGGGCAAATAGGAATTATCCATCGGATAATCAAGCACACTTTTCCACTGAGCCTCACGCCCGGTGCTCATGTTTGTCACTTTGAGACCCATCTGCTGAACCGAGGGCACAGGGTTCACAAGGTTAGTGGAAACAGAACCGTCCACTGCTACAGCTGAAGCATCTATAGAAACCTGAGGATGAAGCAGCGCAGAACCTATATGTTCAGCATAATCCTCGTTGCTGCACGATATGCCAAACGCCAAGGTCACTAATATCAGTAAATAACCTGCAATATTACTTTTTCTCAATGCCATTGTTTACCAAATATTTTGTAAAGTTAATACTTTTTATCTAACCGAGCCATGCAACACCTCTTTAAAATTAGTTAACAGCATTTTTAGAACCAGCTTCACGGAAAAGTTTTATTACTTTTGCGCATCAAAAAACAAACCATACAATGAAAAGAATTTGCGCAATTGCCATTGCCATAGTTTCAGCAATGGCTATCTCGGCCTCCTCTCTTGACATCAAAGACATACTCAATGGAGTAAAAAAAGGCGGTAACGGCAGCTCAACAACTGAAAAACTGGCCGGATTGGCTGGATCGTTACTGTCAAGTGACAAAATTGACATCAACTCACTTCACGGATCATGGGCTTACAAGGCTCCCGCTGTCACATTCAAAAGTGACAACCTACTGAAAAAAGCCGGCGGTGCCGCTGTTTCCGAAACCATAGAAGGCCAATTAGCGAGCTATTATTCAAAATTTGGGATGACAAGCCTGACTCTCGTGGTCAATGACGACAATACTTTTGAGATGAAAATCAAGAAAATCACGCTCAAAGGAACCATACAACCTGCAACAGGCTCAAATTCGCAAGCAAATTTTGTGTTCAGTTTCAAAGCAGCAGGCAAAATCAGTCTTGGCAAAATGGATACTTACGTGCAACGCAGTGCCACGGGTACCATGAGCATAATGTTTGACATCTCCAAACTCATATCTCTCGTGAGCAAAGTAAGTGCCGTAACCAACATCAGTTCAGTCAAAACGCTGTCAAACGTGCTGTCAAGCTATGACGGTCTTTGTGCCGGATTTGAACTCAAGAAAACCAAATAATCCACGTGCTCACCGCATCAATAGTCACATACCACACGCCGTCATCAGAATTGGAGCAATGCTTTAATTCTTTGGCGTCTTCCGGCTATGTGTCAAAATTATATATAGTTGACAACGGGCAGGAACAACGTATTCGCGAGTTCGCCGCCAACGCCCCGATTCCCACCGAATACATTGCGCTTCCCAACCCCGGTTACGGCACGGCACACAACACGGCAATCAATCGTGCCGACAAAATCGGGGCAAAGTATCATCTTGTATTAAACACAGATGTGAAATTCGGCAAAGAGGTTGTTCCCAAATTGCTGGAATATCTTGAAACGCATAAAGATACCGGGATGGTACAACCAAGAATCGTAAATACCGAAGGTCAACTTGAACCTACAGCCCGACTTGTGCCAACACCGTTTGACCTTATTTTGCGCCGATTCCTTCCGAACAGCTTATTCCCTAATCGCCGCAAGAAATATCTCCTAACGCATATAGACCATTCACAACCTTTTAACGCGCCTTATTTAGAGGGAAGCTTTATGCTTATGCGCGTGGAAGCCTTAAGACAAACAGGCGGATTTGATGAACAGTTTTTCATGTATCCGGAAGATATAGATCTGACAAGACGCATGCATCGGCACTGGCGCACTGTATATTGTCCGATAGCACAAATCACGCACGCGCACAAACGTGCATCCTACACATCGATGCGCATGCTTTGGACCCACTGCTCCAACATGATCAAATACTTCAATAAATGGGGATGGCTGAATGATGCGGAACGCCGACAATTCAACAAGCCTTTGCTTCCCTAACCAATACCAATACGACAAACGCGCCGGTTCCATGTTTGGAAACCGGCGCGTTTGTCTTGATGGCTTATGCTATTATTGAAGCGAAATTTTCACCTCATGTGTGTTATCGCCATCATTGTCGGGATTGGAAGGAATGTCGGATTCGCTGTCCACTACATTCACCGGCACACTGGCGATGCCCTGAGCAAGCTCGCAATGAACTTCTGCTACCGTCATGCTCAAGGTCAGGACATATTGTCCCGGCTCGAGAGAAGCGGTTGGCAAAGTTATGCCGAAAGGAGCTACCGGATTGTATCCCACCACAACACCATTGAAAGTGTATGTAACAGGTCCGAGAGTAGCAGTCTTGCCGGGACGATTTGCCCTAACGTACACACCCGTGACCGTAAGGTCGTTGCCCTTGACCACATACACCTGATGGTCGACAGCCACCGCACCCTCCCCGTATGAAAGCGAGATAGTGACATCAGGCATATCAGAATCATCATCGTCATCGCACGATGTCAGCGCCAATGAGGGGATGGCCAAAGCCATCATCAAAGGAAGTAAACGCAGTATTTTCATAATAATTAAGAGACCAAATTAAAGTATTGCTATAATATAGCGTTGCAATCAGTTACTGAATACAAGTTCATCGTTTTTAACATCTATGATTATCGGACGCTCCTTATCCACTTTCTGCGCCAGAATATCCTTGCTGAGCCGGTTAAGCACCATGCGGTGAATAACGCGTTTCACAGGACGAGCACCGAATTCAGGATCATAACCTTCCTCTGCGAGATACTTGAGTGCGGCAGGAGTAACCTCCATAGTCACACCGTTGCGTTCAAGCATTTTCTGAATACTGTGAATCTGCAGGCCCACAATCTCCTCAATTTCTTTTTCATTGAGCGGGGTGAACATTATTATCTCATCAATTCGGTTGAGGAATTCCGGACGGATAGTCTGTTTAAGCATCTCTATCACCTGACCCTTGGTAGTTTCAATGGTTTCTTCGCGATTATCGGCAGTCATCTTGGCAAAATTGTCACGAATCACGGAAGACCCCATATTGGAAGTCATGATGATGATAGTATTTTTGAAGTTTACAAGACGACCCTTGTTATCGGTAAGACGACCGTCATCAAGCACCTGCAGCAGTATATTGAACACATCAGGGTGTGCTTTTTCAATTTCATCAAACAGCACTACTGAATATGGTTTTCTGCGCACGGCCTCACTCAGCTGGCCACCTTCATCATAGCCCACATATCCCGGAGGCGCTCCGACAAGTCTTGACACGGTGTGTTTCTCCTGATATTCACTCATGTCAATACGTGTCATCATGTTCTCATCGTCAAACAGATATTCGGCCAATGCCTTGGCAAGCTCTGTTTTACCCACACCGGTTGTGCCGAGGAATATGAATGATCCGATAGGACGGCGCGGGTCATTAAGACCTGCCCTTGAACGGCGCACCGCATCAGCGATTGCACTAATAGCCTCATCCTGACCAACTACACGACGATGTAACTCATCTTCAAGATGCAGCAGTTTTTCTTTTTCGCTCTGCACCATTTTGTTGACAGGAATACCGGTCCAGCGCGATACCACATCGGCAATGTCTTCGGCGTCCACTTCCTCTTTGATAAGAGCCTTTTCGCCCTGCATCATTTTCAGTTGCTCCTGAATCTCAGCATTCTCTTTCTCTTTTTGCTGCACCTTGGAGTAACGTATTTCGGCCACACGTGCATAATCGCCTTCGCGCTCGGCACGTTCTGCATCGAAATTGAGCTGCTCTATATCAATCTTATTTTGCTGGATGCGGTTGATAAGATCCTTTTCGGCACGCCACTTGGCGGTGTACTCTTTTTCCTCCTCGCGCATGGCGGCAAGATCTTTTTCAATCTCCTTAACATGCTCCTTATCGCCTTCGCGCTTTATAGCCTCACGCTCAATCTCTTTCTGAGCTATCTTTCTTGTTATTTCATCCAGGGCCTGCGGCACGGAGTCTATTTCAAGTCGGAGCTTGGAAGCTGCTTCATCCACAAGGTCAATGGCCTTGTCGGGAAGGAAACGGTCGGTAATATAACGCTCTGACAAAGTGACGGCTGCAATAATCGCCTCGTCACGGATACGCACTTTGTGGTGATTCTCATAACGCTCCTTAAGACCACGGAGAATGGCAATGGCAGATGTTTCATCAGGCTCATTGACCATGACTTTCTGGAATCGACGCTCAAGAGCCTTATCTTTCTCAAAATATTTCTGATACTCATCAAGCGTTGTGGCTCCGATACTTCTTAGCTCACCACGGGCAAGAGCAGGCTTCAATATATTGGCAGCATCCATGGCTCCCTCACCTTTGCCCGCACCAACGAGAGTGTGAATCTCATCAATGAACAATATTATTTCGCCATCGCTCTGAGTCACTTCGTTGACTATAGCCTTAAGACGCTCCTCAAACTCGCCCTTGTATTTGGCACCGGCAACAAGAGCACCCATGTCAAGTGAGAAAATCTGCTTGCTGCGCAAATTCTCAGGCACATCCCCGCGCACGATGCGCTGTGCCAAGCCCTCGGCTATAGCGGTTTTACCGGTTCCCGGCTCACCAATCAGCATGGGGTTGTTCTTGGTTCTTCGGCTAAGAATCTGAAGCACACGGCGAATCTCCTCATCACGGCCTATCACCGGATCAAGCTTGCCCTGACGCGCACGCTCATTTAGATTGATAGCATACTTGCTAAGGGAATTATAGGTTTCCTCGGCACTCTGGTCTGTAGCTTTCTTGCCTTTTCGCAGCTCGGCTATGGCACTCTGCAATTCGGCAGCGTTCAAGCCGGCATCTTTCACAATTTTAGATGCAGGTGAGTTTATTTCAAACAAAGCGCAAAGCAATGCTTCAAGTGTCACATACTCATCACCTTGTTTTTTGGCAACATCAAGCGCGCGCTGGAGCACATCGTTACTCTCTCGGCTAAGATACGGTTCACCGCCTGACACTTTGGGCAGCGATGCGATCTCGCGGTCCACTTGGGAAGTGACCATACCGATATTCGCGCCGATTTTGGCGAAAATAAATTTCACGAGCGATTCGCCTTCGGACATCACCCCTTTGAGCAGGTGCACAGGCTCCACGGCCTGACTGCCTGATGAGCGGGTAATCTCCACGGCTTTTTGTATCGCTTCTTGCGATTTAATAGTGAAATTGTTGAAATTCATAATATTTCAGTATTGTCGGTTAATTCGTTTAGACTTTTTTCTATATCTTTTAACAATCATCCCCCCATAATGGTTGTGTAAATGTGGGGTTTTAGCTACCTTTGTAGCATACAAAGCTTATGCCAAACCCGAATTCAGCATAAAAATATGACACGACATATACATATACTGCTTATTTTAACAGCCATTCTGATGATTGCCCCAAAATCGTTTGCGCAATCATTCGCACAGCCATATTTCCCTGTGCCACTTGTGCCTGACTCTCTCAAAACATTGCAGCAAAGATCAGATTACCTCGTGGAGCATTACTGGGATTTCTGTGATTTGAAAAAAGCATTCTCATCCAAGCCTAAAATGGCAGAATCATTCAATACATATCTGTCATTTATGCCTTATGCCACTGCAGAAGTGTCACACGCTTCTGTGGCCAAATTTCTGAAATCGCTTGAAAAGCAACCCAACGACCTGTTGTTCATTGCCCGAGAAGCTGAAAATTCACTTTTCACTGATTCTGCCGAATTCTCCGGCGAGAATCTTTACCTTATGTTTGCACAAGCAGTGGCACAAAACAAAAAAATTGACAGGGCATCGCGAGCACGTTTCGTGCGCCATGCCGAGCTGCTTGAAAACAATCGTGTAGGTCACAAAGCTCCCGATTTTGTTTACACTGACCGCAACGGACAAACACGCAATTTTGATTCCGACACGGCAAGAGTTGTGGTACTGATGATAAGCGACCCCGAGTGTGAGGATTGCCGCATGGCCCGAATACGACTTGATGCCGACATCAACGCCACAAAGCTCATTGACAAGGGGTTATTGAAAATAGTGTCCATAACGCCATCGGCAGCGACTCCGCAATGGAGAGATGCGGTAAAGAATTATCCCGAAAAATGGGTGGTTGGAGCAAGTGACACATTTGATGACAAATATAATTTTTTCACCACTCCTTCTTTCTATCTCATAAACAATGACCATGTGATATTAGTCAAGAACACAAACATAAACAGTGTACTTGATGTAATGTATCGTCTCACCCACTAAACGATCATGCTATGAATAAGTTTCAGCAATTCTGCGCCACCACGTTCATACGATTTACAGGCTATACATACAGCAATATGGCCCGATTGTTCATACGCCTTTTTGTGGGTGTGATGTTTATGCAATTCGGAATTCGTCATCTCGTGAACTACAGTGTCATGAGCCTTGATTTTCCCACAATTTTCGGATGGAGCCATGAATGTTGTCTTATACTGATGATAATCATAGAAATAGTGTGTTCACTGCTTATCATGGTAGGATTTCTGACTCGTCTGGCGACAATTCCTCCAATCATATCAATGGTGGCAGCCGAATACTACATACTGCACGACATGCTCCCCAATGTGTCGGCCTACGGTCTTGACAGCGTACAGCCCGGTTATCTGCCTATAATGTTCATCGGCATCTACCTGTTCATTCTCCTTGCCGGGCCGGGCAAAATATCACTTGACTATTTTATTTCTCTATTTCTGATAAGCCGTCAGAACAAGGATGAGAAAAAAGAGCTTGAAGAAGTATAATCCATGAAGATAGCCGTACTCATTTCCGGTGGCGTTGACAGTGCTGTAACTGTTTACCGGCTCCTTGAGCAAGGTTTCACCGATCTGCATCTGTTCTATATACGCATAGGGCTTGACACTGACGAAGGTGACTGCTCTGCAGAAGAAGACATTGAGATGTGCCAATACATCGCGGCCAAATTTCATCTGCCATTTGATGTAGTATCTCTGCATCAGGAGTATTGGGACAACGTGATGGAGTATGCCTTGCGCACCGTGAAACAAGGTCTCACCCCTAATCCCGACATAATGTGCAATCGCATCATTAAGTTCGGCTATTTTGAGGAGCGATACGGTCATGAGTTTGACCGCACGGCAACAGGACACTATGCCACCATAAAACATAAGGACGGACTCACATGGCTCGGCACTGCCGTTGACCCGGTAAAGGACCAGACAGATTTTCTTGCCCGCATCAGTTACAAGCAGTTGACCCACCTCATGTTCCCAATAGGAGACCTGCCCAAAAGCACCGTACGTGAGCTGGCCATAGAGTCAGGTATGCCCAATGCGTTCCGGCGCGACAGTCAGGGAATCTGTTTTTTGGGCAAAATAAACTATAATGATTTCATCCGTCGTCATCTCGGAGAGAAACCCGGCCCGATTGTAGAGATTGAAACAGGGCGGAAACTCGGCACCCATCACGGATATTGGTTCCACACCATAGGCCAGCGCAAAGGGCTGGGTCTGAGCGGAGGACCATGGTATGTGGTAAAGAAGAATGTAAACCAGAATGTAATTTATGTGTCAAAAGGGTACGACACTGAAAAACAGTATGGACACACTCTGCATATCGATGAAATGCATTGGATCACTACCGATCCATGGGGTGAGCAATGCCGCAAAGCACAAATAACATTCAAGAACCGCCATACACCGGAATTTTTCCCGGCCACACTCACACGTTTGTCTGAAGGCGACTATGTGGTAGAGAGTGAACGCAAGGTGCAGGGCATAGCACCCGGACAGTTTTGTGTCATTTACGACCGCGAGCATGAAATATGCCTTGGTAGCGGCATCATCACAGGCCGTCCAATTGAACTATAATTAAAACACATGTCTGCATCATGAATCACGACAGCCAAAATCCAAGTCATAAGCGAGTAAAGCTCAAAGTGCTTGGCATTTCCTATAGCCAGATACAGACCGGAGCTTATGCGCTGATACTTGCACAGGTCAATGGTCCCTATCGTATCCCGGTGGTAATAGGAGCGGCCGAAGCCCAATCTATAGCTCTGAGAATGGAGAGCATAACCCCTCCCCGTCCAATGACGCATGACCTGTTTGTCAGCTTTGCACATGCATTTGGAGTCAAACTCAAAGAAGTATTCATATACAAATTTGAAGACGGCATATTCTCCTCAGAACTTACTTTCAGCGATGGAGACCGCACAGTTGTGATTGATTCGCGCACCTCTGATGCCATTGCGATTGCCATGCGCACTTCTGCCCCCATATATACGACACCGGAAATAGTGGAGGAAACAGGATTTGTAATGGAGGTTCAGAATACCGAAGAAGATACTGACGAACATAGTAACGCCGAAGAAAACGATATCGTTGTTGAAGAAACGGATACGGACCTTGAAAACAACGACCGTTACCACGAGCCACGCCTTGAGCAGTACTCGATTGAAGAGCTTGAACGCACTCTCAAAAAACTGATAGATACCGAGCAGTACGAACAGGCTGCAAAAGTCAGCGAAATTCTCCGCAACAAAAAGAAAAAATAATCAAAATTCACCATACCATGCAAACTATAAAAGTGAAACTTGCCGCAATGAATTTTCTGGAATTTGCGGTTTGGGGTGCCTACCTCACTTCTCTCGGCATATACCTTGCCTCGGTGAATCTGGGCGACAAAATTTATTGGTTTTATACCGTACAAGGTATTGTGTCAATATTCATGCCGGCTCTTGTAGGAATTGTGGCCGATCGCTGGATCCAAGCACAAAAGATGCTCAGCCTTTGCCATTTGATGGCAGGACTGTTCATGTGTGCGGCCGCTTATTACTGCTATACCACCGAGACCGTAGAGTATGCTCCACTCTTCACTCTCTATACCATATCGGTGGCTTTCTTTATGCCTACCATAGGGTTGGCTAATTCGGTGGCATATACCGCACTTGGCAAAGCCGGCCTTGACACTGTAAAGCATTTCCCTCCAATACGAGTGTTCGGCACAGTCGGATTCATCTGCTCCATGCTGCTTACCAACTTCATTACCATTGACGGAGTGTCGATGCAAAAAACATATTTCCAGATGCTATCATCCGGTATATTCAGCCTTGTACTGGCCGTATATGCTCTTACGATGCCGAGCTGTCCTGTCAACAAAGGTGCATCCTCATCCATTATGGATGCTCTGGGCCTCAAAGCTTTTGCATTGTTCAAGCAAAAAAAGATGGCCATATTCTTTATATTCTCAATGCTTCTGGGAGTGTCGCTGCAAATCACCAACAGCTATGGCACAACTTTCATCAGCGCATATGAGCAAATAGCTGAGTATGCCCAAACGTGGGGCGCCCGTAACGCAACTGCACTTATCTCATTATCACAAATTTCTGAAACGCTCTGTATTCTTCTCATTCCGTCATGTCTGAAACGATTCGGAATCAAAGGAGTGATGATGATAGCCATGCTTGGATGGGTGCTTCGTTTCGGATTTTTCGGACTTGGAAATCCCGGCTCCGGCGTATGGTTGTTCGTCCTCTCCATGATAGTTTACGGAGTGGCATTTGACTTCTTCAATATCTCAGGCTCACTATACGTTGACAAGCAGACAGATCCTTCGGTCCGCTCATCCGCACAAGGTCTTTTCATGCTCATGACAAACGGCGTTGGAGCCACTGTAGGCACTCTTGGTGCAGGGGCTGTCGTGAATCATTATGTATTCAATCCTGAGTTATCGGTAACGGAATCTATGGCAGGATGGCATACATCATGGTATATATTTGCCGCTTATGCACTGGCCGTGGCAGTATCATTCTGGCTAATGTTCAAGGACGACGAGAAGCCTAAAATCAGTGTGGATGCCACCATTGACCATAACAACGTAGAAGTTGATGCATTATGATACAGTTCTATGCTCCGGACATAGAAATCACACTCACGCTACCTGAAAGCGACTCGCAGCACTGTGTGCGTGTGCTGCGGATGCAGCAGGGCGATGAAATAGAGGTGATTGACGGCAAAGGGCACAGGTTCACATGCCGCCTTGACAATGCTCACTCCAAGCATGCTACAGTTGAGATTGTAGCAAAACAGGATATACCTTTATGCTGGCCCCAACATATTACAATAGCCGTGGCCCCGACAAAGCATCTTGACCGCATGGAATGGCTGGTGGAGAAACTTACGGAAATAGGTGTAAACAGATTTGTGCCCCTGCTTTGCCAACGGTCGGAACGCAAAGAAATAAAGCCTGAAAGATTGGAGAAAATTGCCGTTTCAGCCATGAAGCAATCTCTAAAGACTGTGGTGCCTGAAATCATGCCAATGACCCCAATAGCGCAAGTCATTTCAGATTACGCCGATGCCCAAAAGTTCATGGCATACTGCGACAAATCCGTTCCCCGCTATATGCTTGCGAAAATGTATAAGCCGTTAACAAACGCCGTAATCATGATCGGACCTGAGGGTGATTTTGCACCTGAAGAGATAAAATCAGCCCTTGAAGCCGGGTGGTGTCCGGTAAGCCTTGGAAACAACCGTCTCAGAACTGAAACCGCCGCCTTGGTGGCATGCGACACTTTTCACATTCTTGACCAATACAACGAGTAATAATCCCCCATTATGTTTAATTGTCTCAAACCATCCATCACAAATAATTTCTTTCTTCTTGCCGGTCCTTGCGTAATCGAGGGCGAAAAAATGGCCATGGAAATAGCTGAAACCATGGTAAAAATCACTGAAGAACTAAACATACCATATATATTCAAAGGCTCCTACCGTAAAGCCAACCGCTCTCGCATTGACTCGTTCACCGGCATCGGTGACATCGAGGCGCTGAAAATACTTGCTAAAGTGCGCAATGAATTTGGTGTGCCGGTAGTAACCGACATTCATTTGCCTCAGGAGGCAGAAATGGCGGCAGAGTATGTTGATGTGCTACAAATTCCGGCATTCCTTTGCCGACAAACCGACCTGCTGGTGGCTGCCGCTAAAACGGGAAAAGCTGTCAACATCAAGAAAGGACAATTCCTGTCGCCACAAGCCATGAAGCATGCTGTCCAGAAAGTGCGCGATGCAGGCAACGATGATGTGGCCGTTACAGAGCGCGGCACCACTTTCGGGTATCAGGATTTGATTGTTGATTACCGTGGTATTCCTCAGATGCAGGAGTTCGATTGTCCTGTAATTTTGGATGTTACACATTCGCTTCAGCAACCCAATCAAACTGCCGGGGTAACCGGAGGTCAGCCCGAACTTATAGAGACAATAGCCCGAGCCGGAATAGCAGTGGGTGCAGATGGCCTGTTCATGGAAACTCATCAGAACCCGGCGATAGCCAAAAGCGACGGAGCCAACATGCTTGCTCTTGACAAGATGCCCCAGCTGCTGCGTAATCTCACCACTCTGCGCATGGCCGTAAACGCCATATCTTCCAAAAATTAAGCAATATGCGAGCTGCCGTTTTGGCTGCATGTATTACTCTGCTGTGCGTGCTCAATGTATGGGGTTCGCCTGCCGGTTCTATGCCCTACAGCGATGTGGAGAAGATGCTCACACGCCTTGACCAAGAGCTGACACACGCAGAAAAATACAAGCAACGCAGGCAACACCGCATTGACTCGCTCGCACATCTGGCAACTGCGCATCGCGACTATACAACAATGGGCGAGTTGGCGAGGGAATACACCTCGTTCAACAATGATTCGGCATTGGTGGCATACAGCCGGGCTTATACCGCTGCCTTGGCTGCAAATCAGGACTCTCTCGCCACATTATATAGAATCAGGAGAGCCGCATTGCTTCCGCTCGGGGGCTTCATGTCGCAAGGCGAGAAAGAATATCTGGCCATTGACACCACATCTATGTCCACGAACGATCTTTGTGAATACTACAGTAATGGCCGACAAATGTACAGTTATCTGAGTTCCTTCTACAATGCTTTTCCGGAAGCTCACCTGCGCTATGATTCACTGGCAATGGACGCGCAGCTCAAGCTGCTTAGCCACCTTCATCCCGACAGTCCGTTGTATCTACTCAACAACGGAGAACGGAGCTATCTGCTCGGCAACTATGCACAGGCTCAGGCATTGCTTCAGAAACTCCTTGTCATAGTGCCGGAAAATAACAATATATATGCCCGTGCTGCACACATGCTGTCTTCTATAGCCGCAAAACTGCATCGCGACAATGACCATATATATTTTCTTGCTCTATCTGCAATCTCCGATATAAAAGGTGCCACCCTTGAAATCACATCGTTGCAAGATCTCGGAGCATCAATGCACAGTTATGGCAGAGTGGACCGTGCGCACCGCTATCTGTATCATGCCCTGCGCAATGCAGTTGAATGCCATGCTGAAACCCGTATGCTTGCCGTAAGTGAGGCTGTACCGCTTATCCAATCTGTGCATGAAGCCGAATTAGCAGCCTCCAGACGGCGAATTTATCTGGTTATGATAGTAATGGCGATACTATTGGTTGTGCTTCTTGTCTCGTTATACCTACGCTGGGTACATATCCAAAAGATGAACCGACTTCAGGAGCATCTGCAACAAACTAACCATGTCAAAGAGGTGTATATGAGCCAATTTCTGAATCTGTGCTCAGTATATATGGACAAGTTGAATCAGTTTTGCAGTCTTGCGGAGCGTAAAATCTCCACAGGAAATGTGGACGAGCTATACCGTCTGACCAAATCAGGCAAATTCATAGAAAACCAGTCAAAAGATTTCTATGAGGTATATGACAATGCATTTATCCACATCTACCCGCATTTTGTAGAGAAGGTCAATGAGCTTTTATTGCCGGAATGTCGCTTTACGTTGGCTGAAGGAGAACTATTGAACAATGACCTACGGATACTATCGCTCATACGACTTGGAATAACCGAGAGTGGCCGCATAGCCCAGATACTGAATTACAGCATCAACACAGTCTATGCCTACCGTAACCGTCTCCGCAACCGAGCCATTGACCGCGAAAACTTTGAAGCAGCAATAGCCTCTCTGTAACCCCACTCCTAACAAGCTTTGTAGATAATTTTGTAACAAATGGGATAAAGAAAGCGGGCAGTGTCCTCACGGATGCTGCCCGATGCTATGATTATGATGATGATGGGGTGAACAGTGGGGGTCGAACCCACGACCTTCGGAACCACAATCCGACGCTCTAACCAACTGAGCTATGCTCACCGTGTTAATGTTCTACAGCTGTGCTGCGTTTTGAACAGTGCAAAGGTACTACTTATTTTTTAATCTGCAAACGGTTTTGCGTATTTTTTTCGGCCATTTTGTTCCCAATTCACCGCTGGAAGCATAAGAATCAATGGGCAATGTGTCAATAGGGACATTGACATTGTGTCTGTCAAATATTTTTTTGGCATTGTGCCAAAATCCCTTACGCCATGCCTCCGTACTTTTAGGGCCGGAGGCTTCTGCGGGAATCAGCGAATAGTTGCTTTCTCCATGTCCGGGAGGAACCACAAATACCAAACGATATGTAGCGTCACTCACTTTGGCTACCCCAAGTGAATCACGCTCCAATACCACACGCACCATAGCGCCACCGCGTGTGTCGGTAGTGCGCATACCGGATATGAAGTTTCCGAGGGAATATACCAAAAACACGGGAGTGCCACGCTTGCTTAGCCTCATCTCCATCGGCTCAATGACATGAGGATGACCACCTATTATCATATCAACGCCCAAATCGGTGAGTTTGTCAGCAAGGCGTTTCTGTTGGACGGTGGGAAGCAAATGGTATTCCTCGCCCCAATGCAGACACACGCACACAAGTTCGGCTCCTGCCTTACGTGCCTCTGCAACATCACGTTCTATGTCAGGGTAGTTCATATAATCCACTACCACATCGCCTTGTATATTGATGCCGTTTGTGCCGTAGGTATAATTGAGCATTGCAATCCTGAACCCATTCACGTTCACAATCATTGGCAGTTTCTTATTCCTTTCGGCTGAATTGGCATATACCCCCACATGCGGAATACCCAGTGAATCAAGTGTGGAAACAGTGCGCTTCAATCCACGGTCGCGACGGTCAAGCATATGATTGTTGGCCGTGAGCAGAAAATCAAATCCAGCATCTTTTAAAGCCCTCGCATACGCATCAGGAGAACAAAACATCGGATAGCCGGAATATGGTTTGCCACCGAGAGGCGTTTCAAGGTTTGCCACAGCAAAGTCAGCCGATTTGATATATGGCTCAACAGCTGAAAAATAGCCGGAATAGTCATACGCTCCACTTGCCGTGCGGGCAGCGTCAAGCTGGCTCTGATGCTGCATGGCATCTCCCACAAACACCAGCTCAGCCCTTGCGGGCATGAGCAAAGATGCAAGTGAGACAAAGAGGAGAGTAAAACAGTTAATCATGCCGGATAGATGTCGTGACGAGCTGCGAGAAGCGTGTTCTTCATCAGCGACACTATTGTCATAGGACCTACCCCACCGGGCACAGGTGTGATGAATGAGCATAAAGGCTCAACATTGGCAAAATCCACATCACCACACAAGCGGAATCCGCTTTTGCGAGAAGAGTCAGGTACACGAGTAGTGCCTACATCTATAATGGCGGCTCCGGGCTTCACCATGTCGGCAGTCACGAAACCGGGGTGACCGAGAGCAGCAATAATTATATCTGCCTCACGGCATATTTCCTTGATGTTTTTAGTTGATGAATGACATACAGTAACAGTGGCATCGCCGGGCTGATGTTTCTGCATCATGAGATTTGCAACGGGCTTGCCAACAATATTGCTTCGGCCAAGCACCACACAACGCGCCCCTTTGGTGGGGACATTATATCGTGCCAGAAGTTCCATTATACCTGCGGGAGTAGCACTCACGAAACAAGGAAGACCTATTGACATACGCCCTACATTCACGGGATGAAAACCGTCCACATCTTTGCGGTAATCAATAGCCTCTATTATTTTCTGCTCACTTATGTGGCGCGGCAAAGGCAATTGAACTATAAAACCGTCCACCTCAGGGTCGTTGTTCAGACGCTCCACAGCGTCAAGAAGCTCTTGCTCGGTAACATCGTCCTCATAGCGTATGAGAGTAGAAGTGAAGCCACAACGCTCACAGGCCTTGACTTTGTTTGCAACGTAAGTTTCGCTGCCGCCGTCATGCCCCACAAGTATGGCGGCAAGATGAGGGCGTTTGCCACCGTCGGCTATCATTTTTTCAACTTCAGCGGCAATCTCTTCTTTAATCTGGTCAGATATTTTCTTTCCGTCAATAAGCATAATCTATGGGTTTTGGAGTGAGAAATGTGTTTGGAAATAAATTACTGCGGACGCATGCCTTTGCCACGAAGCATCTGCATGGGATTTTTCATTCCTTGCAGCTTATGGGCCATCTTCATCATCTTGCGCATTTCCTCAAACTGTTTCATCATTCTATTGACTTCGACTATGGTTGTGCCACTACCTTTGGCTATGCGCTGACGACGGCTTGCATTTATGATTTCGGGATTTGCACGCTCTTTTTTAGTCATGGACTGTATTATGGCCTCAATAGATTTGAACGCGTTATCATCAATATCCACATCCTTAATGGCTTTGCCCACTCCCGGTATCATGGAAGCAAGATCCTTCAGATTACCCATCTTCTTGATCTGCTGAATCTGCGACATATAGTCATCGAAGTTAAACTGGTTTTTGGCAATCTTCTTGGCAAGCTCACCAGCTTTCTTCTCATCATACGCAGTCTGTATTTTCTCCACAAGTGACACTATATCACCCTTCCCAAGAATACGGTCAGCCATACGTGCCGGGTGGAAGAGGTCTATGGCATCAAGTTTTTCACCGGTACCTACAAACTTGATAGGTTTGGTTACCACTGCACGGATAGTGAGAGCGGCACCGCCACGGGTATCACCGTCAAGTTTTGTGAGCACAACGCCGTCAAAATCCAGTCTGTCATTAAACTCTTTGGCGGTGTTCACAGCATCCTGACCGGTCATGGAGTCAACCACAAACAGGGTCTCCTGAGGTTTGATGGCCTGTTTGATGGCCGAAATCTCGTTCATCATCTGCTCATCTACGGCAAGACGACCGGCAGTATCCACAATCACCAGATCAAGATTATGATTCTTGGCGTATTGAATACTGTTCTTAGCTATCTCTACGGGATCAGTATTGCCATCTTCAGTGTAAACGGGCACATTAATCTGTTCGCCCAACACTTTAAGCTGCTCGATAGCAGCAGGACGATACACGTCGCATGCCACAAGAAGAGGGCGCTTGGCTTTTTCACTTTTCAGCTTGCGGGCAAGCTTGCCTGAGAAAGTAGTCTTACCGGAACCTTGCAAGCCCGACATAAGTATTACAGTCGGATTGCCTGACAGATTGATTTGAGCGGTTTCACCACCCATCAAGCTGATGAGTTCATCATTAACTATCTTGATCATCATTTCACCGGGCTTCACGGCAGTGAGCACATGCGAGCCCAGCGCCTTGGCCTTTACGGTGTCGGTGAACTGCTTCGCAACTTTATAATTGACATCGGCATCCAGAAGAGCGCGACGCACATCCTTAAGGGTTTCCGCCACGTTGATTTCTGTGATTTTGCCTTGACCCTTTAGAATTTTGAAGCTGCGTTCAAGGCGCTCTGAAAGATTTTCAAACATATTATAGTAAAGATTTTATTTACACTAATTTATTGGTTTCGGTATCAGGGAATATGACACTCGGCTTGAATGTGCGCGCTTCATCAGCGTCCATAAGTGCATAAGCCATTATAATCACCACATCGCCGGGGTGGACTTTGCGTGCAGCCGCGCCGTTGAGGCAAATCATACCACTTCCGCGCTCGCCTGCAATAGCATAGGTATCAAACCGCTCACCGTTGTTATTGTCAACAATAAACACTCTCTCGCCCGGCAAAATATCGGCAGCATCCATCAAATCCTGATCAATAGTTATACTGCCTATATAATTAAGATTAGCCTCAGTCACCGTAACGCGGTGAATTTTAGACTTTAGCATCTGTAACTGCATGGCTTATTACTTAGGCTGTGTATATAAGATGTTATCAATCAGGCGCACATCGCCACAATATACTGTCACGCATCCTACCGTGCCGTTGGGGGAATCCCAATTCTGTACCGGCTGCATGGTAAGAGCATCGGCTATTTCGTAATACTCTGTTTCAAGACCGGGCACTGCATCTATCTGCTCTTTGACCCAATGCTTCAGCTCATCGGGAGATTTGGTTGCAGCCAGTGAAAGGCTTTGTTCCAGTATGCGGTGTATTGCCGGAGCCTGTTTGCGGCCTTCGGGGGTAAGGCGCACATTGCGACTCGACAATGCAAGTCCATCAGCCTCACGTTTAATAGGACAAGCCACTATTTCAAGGTCGAAACCCTCCAGCTGCACCATCTTGCGAATCACTGCTATCTGCTGAAAATCTTTTTCTCCGAAATATGCCCGGGTAGGACGCACCATATCAAAGAGCTTGCTCACTACCTGAGCCACCCCATTGAAATGTCCGGGACGCATGGCTCCCTCCATTACCGCCGCCACTTCACCAAGATCAAATACTCTGGTGTCGGGTTCGGGATACATTTCCTCTACCGAGGGGATAAATGCATAGTCTGCACCATGTTCGTCAAGGAGAGCGCAATCGGCCTCCTCCGTACGAGGATAAGTGCTGAGATCATTAGGATTATTGAATTGTGTGGGATTGACAAATACGCTTGCCACCACAATATCATTCTGGCGTCGGGCCGTATCTACCAGAGACATATGTCCGGCATGCAATGCGCCCATGGTAGGCACAAGACCAATAGTTTGTCCGGCTTCGCGGGCAGCATCCATAGCGCTGCGCAGCTCACCGACAGTACGTAACACTTTCATATTAGCTTAATGAAATATTTCGGCTGCAAATTTACAAAATAATTCTTTTCACACTATGATATGAAATTATGAAATCACTTCATAAATGACATTTAATTGGACGAACGCTCATGCAGGTACCCGCGACGATAGGCATAAAGCAGCTCCATCAGCTCGTCAATCTGGCTTTGCAACACTGCACCCTTGTCGGTGTCGCGCACTCGCATGCGGTGAGCACTCATCTCCACTATCTGATTGGTGCTTACAATATCTGTGCCATAGAGAACTGCATTTTTGGCTGTTGTAAACGGTTCATGCGCCACAAGCTCAAACCCACGGCTGTGAAACACAAGCGTGTAGCCTGCTATACCTGTAGTGTGATGGTATGCCTTTGAAAAGCCTCCATCTATCACCATCAGCTTGCCTTCGGCCTTAATCGGGTTTTCACCATTGCCAACCCTCACCGGCACATGGCCATTGATAATATGTCTGTGCGGGCCTTTAACCCCAAATTCATCCAGAATCATGTCGCAAATCTCAGGATTCTCGCGCAAAGTATAATAATGGCCTTTGATTTCCTTGTGTGTAACGGGATCAGCTATGAAATAACGCTCGAACGTGGACATTTTGGATTTGTCAAAAAGTGGAGAATCAACTCCGCTCCACAAATACCAGAAATAATCCACAGCAAAATCTTTTTCTTCTGAATCAGTGTCATCATTGAAAGCAGCACGCACCAATGTGTTCACACGCTCAAAAAGTTTTTTGCCGGAAAATGTCTCATCGCCGATTTTCACCTGTTTGAGCGTACCATCCACATTAAGCGGCATGGAAGCATGATACAAAAGGTTGCCGTTATACACGCCATAAATAGCACCATGACTTATCAGTACCCTCATATGACTCTGAAGCTTGGCACTTACAAGAAAAGAGTGCACAAGCTTATTCACTATCTCATCCTCTTCGGCCGTCAGCTTGTAGGGATCGGCAGGATCCACAGTCGGGAAATTGGCATCAACAAGCTCAAAAACACCCTCAGGCAAGCGAATAGTACCCGAAGCTTTATCTATCAGATGAAGCAGACGGCGACCTTCCATACCCCAGTCAGGGTGTTTTTCCGCCATGGCACCTTCAAGCTTGAACTGAATGACGCTTATGGCCTTATGCATCTTTGCAAGCATCTGCAAATCGCGATGGGAGTAACCATTATCGTTATCATCGTCAAGACGCGGCTGAAATTGCCGGCATGGATCATCTTTGTAAGTATCCATAGCGAATGTAACCAATGGCACAAGGTTTATGCCATATCCGTCTTCAAGAGTGGCCATATTGGCATAACGGAGCGACATGCGCAACACATTGGCTATACAGCAAGCATTGCCAGCTGCCGCGCCCATCCACACTATGTCATGGTTTCCCCACTGTATGTCAAAATTCGGATAACTTGAAAGCAAATCCATAATCAGATGTGCGCCGGGGCCCCTGTCATAAATATCTCCAAGCACATGCAGCTGATCGATACTCAGCTGCTGAATGACATTGCACATCGTCACTATGAAATCTTCGGCACGGCCTGTAAGGATAATGGTTTCTATAATACGATTGAAATAAGCCGTTTTCTTGGTGTCGTCCGGAGTTTCATGCAGCAACTCCTCTATAATATAGGCATACTCTCTGGGGAGAGCTTTACGTACTTTGGAACGCGTATATTTTGACGATACCGACCGCACCATTTTAACAAGCTGATTGAGAGTGATTTTATAAAAATCGCTCAAATCGCTCTCAGTTTCTTTGATAAGCTCGAGTTTTGGCTTCGGATAATAAATCAACGAGCAAAGCTCCTTGATTTCACTATCACGCATGGTTGAGCCGAACAGTTCGGTGGCCTTACGCTTGATATTGCCTGAAGCATTACGCAAAGTGTGACCGAATGCCTCATACTCGCCATGCAGATCCGCCACAAAGTGTTCGGTGCCCTTTGGCAAGTTGAGAATGGCTTCAAGATTTATTATTTCGGTACTGGCTGCGCTTATATTTGGAAATGTTTGGGAAAGGAGCTCAAGCACACGGCGATCGCGTTCAAGATCCACCTCCTTGTATTTTTGTATGTTAGCCATATTGCGATTCTGATTATGGTGCAAATGTAGCGGTTTTAATTAAAAAACTCGTAATTTTGCAATATAGTTTTCTGAACAAATCATATGTACCAACTTCCTTCCGATCCGGCCATGCTTCTAAGCGTGGTCAATACCAAGCTCCGCGACAATTATCCCCAGGGGCTTGACACCATGTGCAGCGACCTGCAAATTGACCGTGCGACTCTTGAGGCACACTTGGCCGAAACCGGATTTGAATACTCGGCTGACAACAATAAATTTTGGTAATGGACCACGAATTTCAATCTCCAGAGCTTGAAACTGCAGTAACAGAGCTGTCGCGACTACCGGGGGTGGGGCGAAAAACAGCCCTGAGACTCGCACTACATTTGCTGCGTCGCGATGCGGCGGAAGCGAATGCACTTGGTATGGCCATAATAAATATGCGCAACAATGTGAAGTATTGTCGCGAATGTCACAACATTTCTCCGGGTGACATCTGCTCTATATGCGCCTCCCCAACACGTGATCACTCCATTGTGTGCGTAGTGGAAAATGTCAATGACGTAATGAGCATAGAGCGCACGAGAGAATATTCAGGTGTGTACCATGTGCTTGGTGGTGTCATTTCACCTATGGACGGTATCGGACCAGACATGCTGCAGATACAATCGCTTATTGACCGTGTTAAACAAGGCAATGTGACTGAGATAATACTGGCTCTCGGAGCCACGATGGAAGGCGACACTACAAACTTCTATCTCTATCGCCGCCTGGCAGAATTCAGCGGTCTGAAAATCACACAGCTGGCACGTGGAGTGGCCATAGGCAACGACCTTGAATACACCGATGAAGTAACTCTTGGCCGCTCACTGCTTCAGCGCACTTTGTTTTCCGACAGCTTTAATTCATGACCATTACTTCCGACATATACCTTCGCGCCCTTGAACCTGAAGATGCCACACTGATTTTCATGTGGGAAAACGATTCAAATCTGTGGCAATACGGCAACACACAGGCCCCGTTGTCATTGCACCAGATACGGCAATATATTGATAATTATACCGATGATGTGTTTGCCAACCGGCAACTGCGACTGATGATATGCCATGGCGACATGGCAGTGGGAACAATTGACCTGTATGAACTTGACCCCATACACAGGCGAGCGGGAGTGGGAATTATGGTGGCCCAAGAGCATCAGCACGAGGGTATTGCCAAACTTGCTCTTGAAGCGTTCGCCCGATATGCCGAAGATAGGCTGGGACTACATCAGCTATGGTGCGTATGCGCCGTAAACAATATCCCTGCAATTGCCACATTCAAGTCGGCAGGGTTCACTATTTCAGGCAAACTCCGCTCATGGATTCGCATCGGACACAGCTATACCGATGCCTTCATTCTCCAAAAGCTTCTTACACGAGCCTTCTAACACCAGTATCAGGCATATTTTTCCTCTCAAAAGTTAAATTAATTTGGGAGATTAGGGAAAAGTGCGTACATTTGTAAAAATTTGGTGTAATAATGGCTGATGAACTCCAATCCCGCTTGCGCAGCCTGCAAAGTAAGGCTAAGCTTCTGACGGAGCGATACAAAACGCTTCTGCGCCATAAGCAGCTTCAGGACAACGAAGTGTTGCAACTGCAGCACACCGTGAAGCGCCAGCAGGAGCGCATAGCGCTTCTTGAGCAGCAGCTTGAGCAGATGAGGGTCATAACCCCATTAGCAGTGCAAGGGGCAGACTTGGAGCAGAGTCGGGTCGTATTAACCCAATTAGTGCGGGACATAGACAAATGCATCGCCGAATTAACCGATTGATGCAATGAAAGATATACTCGACATAACATTACGCTTGGGCAATGTTAGCCTATCGCTTGGGGTGCACAGAAATGAGGAAGAAATTCTCAGAGAAGCTGCCAAACAAGTGAATCATGCGTGGGATGGCTTCGTGAAGCGATTTGACGACAAAGATCCCTCGGAAATTATGGCTATGGTTGCGCTTCTGTTTGCCAAAGGATACGTTACGGCAACCGACAGCAATACTGAAACCATAAAGTTTCTTGCCCAATTTGAAGCGGAGCTGGATCAGTTATTGCTTCCGGATCCCAACCTTCTCACCTCTGCCGAGGCTGATATCTGACATCCAAGGGCAAAGAGTTGCCTTGTGACTTACGGCATATACTGTGCCTCTATGCACCGATATGTGAATCGTTTCCTGCACTCGCTTGAAGCCGTAGTTGCTTATTGCACCGGCATAAGGCAAGTGCTGTTTTTTTAATTTGTAATAAACTATTAACCCTTATTTAATAACTCAATAACCCATCAACTAAAACCCTTAATAACTACCTAATATGGATTTTGTATATTCAATTCTTATAGCTATAGTGGCACTTGCCTTAGGTGCGGCAATAACTATGGCAATACAGCGTTATCTTGCACGCGGCAAAGCTGCCGCCATTATTGAAGAGGCTAAAGCCCAGGCCGAAGTAATCAAAAAAGACAAACTGCTGGAAGCCCGCGAAGAAGAACTTCGCATCAAAACCGAAGCTGAAAATGCGGCCAATCAGCGCATGAGCCGCGTTCAGAGTGCAGAAGGACGCATCAAACAGCGTGAACTCCAACTCAACCAACAGCAGAGCGAGAACCAGCGTGCTAAAAATGAAAATGAAGCCATCCGCGCCCGACTTGAAGACCAGATAGCAAAAAATGAGGTCAAGCAGAATGAGCTTGAGGCACTGAAGCGTCATGCTCAGGAAGAGCTTGAAAGAGTGTCGGGACTGTCATCGGAAGAAGCTAAAGAAAAACTCATTGAAAGTCTAAAGGATGAAGCCAAAACTGCCGCTGCCAGCTATATCAACGACATTATGGATGAGGCCAAAATGACCGCCAATAAAGAAGCAAAACGCATCGTGGTGCAGTCAATACAGCGTGTGGCCACAGAAACCGCTATTGAAAATTCGGTGACTGTGTTCCCTATTGACTCCGATGAAATCAAAGGACGCATTATTGGTCGTGAAGGGCGCAACATCCGCGCTCTTGAAGCTGCTACCGGCATAGAGATTATTGTTGATGACACTCCTGAGGCCATAGTGCTTTCAGGTTTTGACCCCGTGCGCCGTGAAATAGCACGCCTCGCTTTACATCAGCTCGTCATTGACGGCCGCATACATCCGGCCCGCATTGAAGAGGTAGTGGCAAAAGTGCGCAAACAGGTAGAAGAAGAAATCATAGAAACCGGCAAACGCACAGCTATTGACCTCGGCATCCACGGACTGCATCCCGACTTGATTCGCCTTGTAGGTAAGATGAAATATCGTTCCAGCTATGGTCAGAATCTGCTGCAGCACTCACGTGAAACTGCCAACCTGTGTGCCGTAATGGCTTCGGAGCTTGGTCTAAACCCCAAAAAGGCACGTCGCGCCGGCCTGCTGCACGACATAGGCAAAGTGCCTGATGAAGAACCGGAACTGCCACACGCACTCCTCGGCATGAAACTGGCGGAGAAATACAAGGAAAAGCCTGAAATATGCAATGCCATCGGTGCTCACCATGATGAAATAGAACAAACCTCACTGCTTGCACCTATAGTACAAGTGTGCGATGCCATATCAGGTGCCCGTCCCGGAGCGCGCCGCGAAATAGTCGAGGCTTACATCAAGCGTCTCAATGACCTTGAGCAGCTTGCACTCTCCTACCCCGGCGTACTTAAGACTTATGCCATTCAGGCTGGCCGCGAACTGCGCGTGATAGTGGGTGCTGACAAGATTGACGATGCTGAAACCGAAAAGCTGTCAGCAGAAATAGCAAAACGCATCCAGGATGAAATGACATATCCCGGACAGGTGAAAATAACCGTGATTCGTGAAACCCGCTCAGTAAGCTTTGCCAAGTAATACAAGCCATGAGTAGCGATAACGCCAATAATATCACACCTTCCGAACAGGAAGAGCCGGAATCACAGCAGCCCAAAGCGGCTTGTTGCGGCAAATGTCACAAGGAGGCACCCCGTGGCAAGCTGCACAGCTTCAATTATCTGGCTGATGTGCCCGGAGGCATGGCCGACTTCGACATGGTGGAGGTGACATTCAAAAACACCCACAAGGGATTTTATCTCAACTCCCTTCATCTGCCGCTTGCCATTGGCGACATGGTGGCAGTAGAAGCATCTCCGGGACATGACATAGGTACCGTGACACTGACAGGACGACTTGTTGCCATGCAAATGCGAAAGGCCAATGTGAAGCCCAATGCCGAAGTACGCCGTATTTTCCGCATCGCCAAGCCTGCTGATCTTGAAAAATTTGAAGAGGCAAAAGCCAAGGAAAATGACACGATGATTCGTGCACGCAAAATTGCTGCCGACCTGAACCTTAACATGAAAATAGGTGATGTGGAGTATCAGGGCGATGGCAACAAGGCTATTTTCTACTACATTGCCGATGAGCGTGTGGATTTTCGCCAACTTATAAAAGTACTGGCCGACACATTCAAAATACGCATTGAGATGAAGCAGATCGGCGCCCGTCAGGAAGCCGGTCGCATTGGTGGAATAGGACCTTGCGGACGTCCGTTGTGCTGCGCAAGCTGGATGACAAACTTTGTGAGCGTGGGCACTGCCGCCGCACGTTTTCAGGATATATCACTCAATCCCCAAAAACTTGCAGGACAATGCGCCAAGCTCAAATGCTGCTTGAATTTTGAGGTGGACGCTTACGTTGAAAGTATAAAACGGATGCCGGGAAAAGATGTGAGACTTGAAACCGCTGACAACACATACTATCACTTCAAATACGATGTGTTCAAGCGCGAAATCACATACAGCACCGACAAATCCGTGCCTGCCAATCTTGTCACGATTGATGCCGAGCGCGCATTTGAAGTCATGAACATGAACAAACGAGGCGAAAAACCGCTATCGTTGCTTCGTGATGGAGAAGAGCCATCAGAATCCAAGAAAAAATTCAACGACATTCTCGGCCAAGACTCCATCAACCGTTTTGACAAGGATAAGAAAAAGAAAAAGCGTAAGCCCAAGCCTCAGAAAACAGAGCAGGACAATGGTGTTTCCGCAGCCAATGCCCCCAAAGCTGACCGCCCACAGAAACCTAAGGGCGACAAACCCCAAAAAGCCAAAGGAGAGCGGCCTCAAAAACCGCGTCCCAAAAACAATAATGGCGGAGACAAGCCCAAAAACGATTCTCAATCGGGAAACGAAGCACAATAACAATGTTTTCACCTTCATCAATACACCGCATATTAGTCAGTGCCGCTATCATAATGGCGGCACTGACAGCTTGCAGTGACAAACATTCCTCAGTGGCTGAGTTCAAAAACATTAATCCGTCGGGGTGGGCTTATGGCTCGTCGCTGAAGTTTAGGCCAACAGGACTTGATTCCATAAAAAAGCTCTCACTGCTGCTCACCGTGCGGCACTCCAATGCATATCCGTATCAAAACATATGGCTTGAAGTCACCACCAGCACCATGTCTCAAAAACGAGTGGACACCCTGAATATTGAACTTGCCGATGTTTATGGACGATGGCATGGGACAGGATTCGGGCCTTCATACCAATATGAAACACCTGTAGGCGTTCCGCTCCCACTTGGAGACACATCACGCATATCCGTGCGCCATATCATGCGCGTGGATACGCTTGTAGGAGTGGAGCAGATAGGAATAACCATAGCCCCTGCATTGCAATGAAAGGCAAAAAATTTGACAGCATAATATTTGACATGGACGGTACCCTTTGGGATGCCGTTGATTCCTACCGTCAGGTGTGGCTACAGACTTTTAAGGATCTGGGGCTTGAGGGAACCGTGACACGACAACAACTAATAGAGTGCATGGGACAGACGATTGACACAATCTACAACCGTCTGGTGAATGACGACAGACACCGAAAGGAGTTTCTCAAGCAGCTGGAATATAATGAGATGTATATGATGCCATATCTTGGCGGGGTGCTTTATCCGGGTGCGAGAGAGTGGATACCCCAATTGGCTCAGCAATACAAACTGTTTATGGTCAGCAACTGCGGTAGTGACGGGCTGCATAATTTTCTTAGGTTCACGGAACTTACCCCCTATTTTCTTGACACACTCACCTACTGCCAGACAAAACTGCAAAAAGATGGCAACATTGATTTATTAAGACAATGCTACAATCTGCAGGCTCCCATATATGTGGGAGATACTGAAGGGGATTGTGCCTCCGCACATCTTGCAGGCATTCCCATGATGCATGCCGAATGGGGGTTCGGCACAGCACAAAATGCCGATTATAGAGCCTCAAGTATAGAACATTTGGCCCGTTTTTTCCTTTCATAATAATAAAGCATATATGTATTATGAAATCAGAATTTGAATATCAGACAGTACTTCTTCCCCACGAGGAACAGTCAAAACGTATTGAGCGAGTGCGCTCACTAATGGCCGCCGCAAAAATATCAGCTATACTGGTAAGCGACAATGCCAACATATATTACCTCACCGGCAGGGTATTTTCAGGCTATGTGTACCTGCCCGTTGATGGTATGCCCATTTATTTTATTCATCGTCCGGTAGAGCTTAAAGGTGACGGGACAGTGTATATCCATAAGCCGGAGCTTATTCCGGAGTCCCTTGGACTTAACATCCCTGAAAACTTGGGACTGGAAATGGATGCTCTGAGCTATTCCCAGACTCAGCGACTGATGAAAGTGTTCGGTGACGGCACAAGATATGCCAACGCCTCGCCATTGCTCCGCATGGCACGGTCGGTAAAGACTGATTATGAGTTGAATCTGATACAGCAATCGGGTGTAAAACAAATGGGAGTATATGCCCGCATTCCACGACTTTATCAGGATGGCATGACTGACCTTGAATTGCAGATAGAGATTGAACGCTGCTCAAGGCTTGAAGGATGCCTCGGACAATTCCGCATATCAGGCGACAGCATGGAGCTGTTCATGGGCAATGTGCTGACCGGAGATAATGCGGACACCCCATGTCCGTATGATTTTGCCATGGGCGGAGGCGGCGTTGACCCGTCGCTACCGGTAGGCGCAGACGAGAGTGTGATATCCGATGGGCACAGTGTGATGGTGGATGTCAACGGCAACTACACCGGATATATGACCGACATGACGCGCACGTATTATCTTGAGCATCTAAGCAATGAGGCAAGAGATGCGCATCAGTGCTCAATTGACATATGCCGGGCACTTGAACGTATGGGAACACCGGGTACTCCGGCCAAACTCCTTTATGAGGAGGCAGAGCGTATGGTTCGCGAACGGCATCTTGAGAACTATTTCATGGGCCATAGACAGCATGCGTCATTCATAGGTCATGGTGTAGGGATAGAAATCAACGAGCTTCCGGTAATAGCTCCACGCAGCCGGGATATACTTCAAGAAGGAAATGTGCTGGCTTTAGAGCCGAAATTCGTAATCCCCAAGGTCGGAGCTGTGGGCATTGAGAATACCTACACCGTAACTCCGGAAGGTCTGAAATGCCTTACTCCTTTTCAGGAACAACTCATTGAACTCATCTAAACAATTGATGGATCAATTCTTTAAAGAAAAAATAGACACAAAAGTAATGCACACCGTAGGCATCGCCGCGGATGAGCTCAATTTGGAATGTTATGTGGTGGGAGGCTATGTGCGTGACATTTTCCTGAAACGTCATTCAAAAGACATAGATTTCGTAACCGTTGGGTCCGGCATTGAACTGGCCAAAAATGTGGTACACAAACTTGGTAAAGGAGCGCACCTGAGCGTATTCCGCACCTACGGCACCGCACAAGTAAAACGTGGTGACACCGAGCTGGAATTTGTGGGAGCACGCAAAGAATCATATACTCCCGACTCACGCAATCCGATTGTGCAGACCGGCACCCTTACCGATGATTTGTCGCGTCGGGACTTCACCATCAATGCCCTTGCAGTATGCGTTAACGACGAAAGATTCGGTGAGCTTATAGACCTTTTCAACGGACTGAGCGACATGCAAGCCCAGATTATACGCACTCCTCTCGATCCTGATATAACATTCAGCGATGACCCGTTGCGCATGATGCGTGCCATACGCTTTGCCACTCAGCTTAATTTCACCATTCATCCCGATACGCTTGATGCAATCAGGCGCAATGCAGCTCGCATATCCATAATCACCCGCGAACGGATTATGGACGAACTGATGAAAATCATGAATTCATCCAAGCCGTCAATCGGATGGGGACTACTTGCTGACACCGGCCTGCTGTCATATATATTTCCCGAATTAGATGCCATGCGAGGCGTGGACACAGTGCATGGACGCAGCCACAAAGACAATTTTCAACACACTCTTGAAGTGCTGGATAAAGTGGCGGCCAACAGCGAAAATGTATGGCTACGATGGAGCTCGCTTCTTCATGATATAGCCAAACCCGTCACCAAACGATGGGATGACAAAATAGGATGGACATTTCACAATCACAATTTCATTGGTGCTCGAATGATTCCGAGAATATTCAAAGCCATGAAATTTCCACTAAACGATCACATGAAATATGTGAGCAAAATGGTGGAGCTGCATATGCGTCCGATTGCCCTTGTGGAAGACGGCGTGACAGATTCAGCCGTGCGGCGGCTGCTGCATGATGCCGGTGACGACATTGAAGATCTTATGACACTGTGCCGGGCAGATATAACATCAAAAAATCCTGAAAAAGTACGCCGTCATCTTGCAAACTTTGACCATGTGCGTGAGAAAATGGCTGAACTGGAAGCCCGTGACCACATTCGCAATTTCCAGCCACCCGTCAAAGGCGAAGAAATCATGGAGATGTTCAATCTCAAACCTTGCCGCGAAGTAGGACTCATTAAGGATGCAATAAAAGATGCCATTCTTGATGGTGTAATTCCAAACGAACGCACAGCAGCATGGCAATTTATGATTGGAAAAGCTAAAGAGCTTGGTTTAACCCCTATGAACTAACAATGTATTACGTTACCAAACGACTTGAAATATCAGCATGTCATTCTCTTGCACTTGACTATGAGAGCAAGTGCACGCGCCGTCACGGCCATAATTGGATAATCACCATACATTGCCGCGCCAAAGAGCTTGACAATAACGGAATGGTGGCAGATTTCACACATATCAAACAGCGCATAATGTCGGCTCTCGATCATGCTGACCTTAACGAAGTGCTACCTTTTAATCCCACTGCTGAAAATATCGCATACTGGATATGCTCCATAACTCCGCACTGCTATCGCGTGGATGTGCAGGAAAGTGAGGGAAACATCGCAGCTTACGAAACAGATGAGCAAACAATATAAGGTAAACGAAATATTTTATTCACTGCAGGGTGAGGGATATTTCACCGGCACTCCGGCTGTGTTCGTGCGATTGAGCGGGTGCAACAGACATTGTAGTTTCTGTGACACAGACTTCTCTGCCCACACGCTTATGTCTGCTGATGAAATAGCATGTATCGCAGCCAAATACCCTGCGCGGCATCTTGTTTTAACCGGTGGGGAACCTGCATTACAGGCCGATGACGAGCTAATCAATGCACTTCATGACAAAGAATTTTTCATATCTGTGGAAACTAACGGCTCGCTTCCGTTGCCTGCTTCCATAGACTGGATTACTTGCTCACCCAAAGATAAGCCATGGTATCTTACCGTTGTGGATGAACTAAAGGTTTTGTATGAGCCGGGCAAAGATGTGGAGAGCATAGCCTCATCGTTCTCACCGACGCACCTCTTTTTACAGCCGTGCACTTACGCCGATGGCAGTTCCTCGACAGAAGCTACCATAGAATACATTCTATCCCACCCACATTGGCGATTATCATTGCAAACTCATAAACTGCTTAATATTCGCTAAACATTATTTATTTCTGCTTGGTTATAATATAAAACATAATCAAGTATGAGAAACTATTCATCAACATTCAGCACCGGTGTGTCACGACTTTGGTATTTGCCACTCATCACCGGATTACTTTGCATTGCTTTCGGCGTATGGTGTCTTTGCTCACCTGCAACATCATTGCCAGTATTCGCTTATATATTTGCCGCGTGTGTTTCAGTCGCCGGCATTTGCAATATAAGCTATGCAGGTTTTACATCCACATTCAGTTCCAACTGGGGCTGGAGTCTCGCACTCGGGCTATTGGAAATCGTGGCCGGCGCATGGCTGTTTTTCCTTCCGGAACCGGTATTGACAACAGCATTTATATTCACAGTAGGCATACTGATTCTCGTGAGTGCCATAAACTCCATAGCTGAGGCTTGCTTCTTATCATCCTTCAGTGGAGCCGGAATTGTGTGGATGATTCTGATGCTTCTGATAACTATAATTTTTGCTGTCATATTCCTTTCCAATCCTATAGCCGGTGGTGTAGCCGTATGGTTGTGGATCGGTATTTCGCTCATAGCATTCGGAATATTCCGTATCATGTTGTCCATGATGCTTAAACGGTTTACATCGCTGTAAACAAACCCAAATATATAACCATGCCGGGGGGTTATAAATCCCCGGTTTTTTATTCACACATTATGAATATCCCAAATAGGTCTGCAACAGTCCCAAATACATCGGCAAAGCCCAAACAGCCCATGATAAGTGCGGTTATGAACATTATCATCCTCGCACTCTCAGTGGCCCTGATAACATGGATATCTCTTGACACCTTCCGTGAAATAGATTTTCTGCAGAACCATTCTTACATGCGGTTTCAGTTTTGGGTATGCGTGTTTTTTATAATTGACTTTTTTATAGAGCTGCATTATGCAGAAAATAAATGGCGAATGTTTATTCGCCGTTTGGCATTTCTGCTTCTGTCTATCCCCTATTTGAACATAATCAATATAGCGCATATAACTCTCAATCCCGAAGCTTTATATTTCGTGAGATTCATACCTTTGGCCCGTGGTGCACTTGCCGTGTCTATAGTCATAGGTTATCTGTCTTCAAATGCAGTTACAAGTCTGTTCATGTCCTATCTCGTAATCATGATACTTGTGGCATATTTTTGCTCGCTGATATTTTTCCAATGCGAACACGTTGTGAATCCGCAAGTAAACACATACTGGACGGCATTATGGTGGTCGGCCATGAACATGTCAACCGTGGGATGCAACATATCGCCCGTCACAGTTGCAGGCAAAATAGTCGCGGTGGTACTTCCCGTGTCAGGTATGATCATATTCCCATTGTTCACGGTATATCTCACCAACTTCGTTTCCAATGCCATGAAAAAGCATCGTGATGAGGTTGGAATCTAATCTGCATCAAAAATAGTAATTCAAAAAAGGAGTCCCCGCATGAGGACTCCTTTAGCATATATAGAGATTATATATATTGTTAGAACTGGTATCTTGCACCAACCATGAGACGCATTTCTGGACGCATTTCACGACCTCCATTTCTCTGAGGCAAGTATGCACCTATTGACTGAGTCTGAACCTGAAGTCCGAACTGGTCGGACAGGCGGAACGTGCCTATGAAAGATGCCTTAGCAGAAGCGGTGAAACGAGTTGTTGAATATTTATCCGAAGTTGCATCGCAATGGCCAAAGCCGATATATGCGCCGAGCGAGCCGGAGAAATCAAAGAAACGATTCGGGTTATAACCTGCAATAGCAGAAGATATACTCAGGATATAATCTCCGCCAAATGACATGTTGCGGAAATGGTCTCTCGATTCAGGGAATATCTGCGCGTCAATGCCCACTTTCCATGCCGACATGGGAGAGAACCAACGGCCATAGCCAAATTCCATAGCATAACCTACCCCATAGGCACCCTGCTTGTATTTTGCCGGACCGACATTAAGAGTCAGGAACTGACGCTTGGAATCCACAGACTTGAAGTTAGCAAGATTTTCCGCATAGTCATATTTATAATCACCGATGGTATAGCGGACACCTAAATTCAGCGATGCATACAGACGAGTGTTTGCAACATCCTGTCGGAATCCATTGCCAAATATACGGCCTTGAGGTTCTACGAAAATACCCCAATTGGAATTGATATTATACATTGCCTTTACACCGAACTCAAATCCGGGATACACTTTTTCTTTCACATGCGAAACATATGCAGCCGCAAATCCGAGCGCAAGGTCAAGTTCAAATGGCTTGTAGATTTTATATCCGCTAATGGCATTGGTAATGTTCCATACATAGTCAATGCCACCCATAATGTAATCATGGGAATATGCCATTTTGCCATATGAAACAGTAAAACGCACAGCAGAATAAGGCGAGAACCATTTACCGCCGGCAAATGAGAATGTCAAATAGTGATCGCTCAACAATCCTGATCTGCCATTTGACAACTTGTGATATGCTTCACGGAGATGGTTCCATCCTCCGCTAAGCTCATAAAACATATTTTCGGCAGCATTTTGCGATTCAAACGGATCGGAATATAATGCTTTCTCTTCTGCGGTAAGGCGACGGAAGCCAAGACCTACCATAAGAGACGGCTCAATGCGATAGCGGAAATTGTTGGTGCCGGGAACACCTTTATATATGCCCGGGCCGAAATATACTCCCAAACGGGGTTCAACGTAGGCATATAGGTTTCTGGCAAAATTCCACCGTGCCTGAAGACCCACGCGTCCGCCAAAAATATTGTTGTTGTGATAGCAATGGCGGCTGAGCTGATATTCCACACCTGCAGAAGCGATAACTTCAAATTTTCGTGACATATTGGCCCCACGCACAAGCCCCGAAAGATTGGCGAGATAATCTAATGACACGCCACCATAAGCAGGATTATGAGAATAGCCCAAATGATGACGTCCTGCATTCAGTCCAAATCTCCAGCCATGTACTGGAGTTATCCAGTCGCCCACAGATATGCCTACACGATAATCCGTGCCGGATGATGTGAAGGTAGTTACCGGGTTCATAAACCAAGCGGCACCGCCCTCTACTGACAAGAACAATCTGTCCCCGAATTTTTTATTTTCAAAATATCTATTGGGATTGGGCTTCTGAAGCACGTAATCAAGGGCATTAAAGCCAACAGTAGTGTAACCGGTTGAATCGGTTTTCACTATTTCAGTTGCCGTTATTTCAGTTATCTCTGACTGAGCAGCTGAAGATAATGCGCCTGCAGCCGAAATCAACAGAGCTGCATAACGCGATATCATATTTATTGTTGCCATAAATTTCACTTCAAAATCAGTTAAAAATCATCCTCATTACTAACAAGGTCCACAACATCAGCGTCAACCTTTGCAATCTCTATCAAGGACGGATCTAAACGCAATGCGTTCTCCATATGGTTCATAGCCGCCAAATATTGGTCAACACGATTGGCCGCAGCAGCCTTGACATACTCTTCCACAGCTGAATTACCAAGTTTTTTGGCCTTTTCCCATGCCTCATCATTTGCTTTTATTGCCATAAGCAACAGCACTTCGTTTAGAGGAGAATCTTCCGATACCTCCTGCATTACATCAAGGTAACGGCCGTTTTGGGCTGCTGAATAAATTTTTGCTTTATGGAACATCTCCTTATCAGGGAGAAGTGACAAGATTGAGTCAGCCCTTGTATATTGTCCGTCGCCGAGGAATGCTATACCCTGATTCAACCTTGATTCATCAGGCACTTCACCTTTGGCTTTCTCAAGAATGGGTTGTATGAGGTTTACATCACCTTTGCCGCGATCCAAAAGTATGGCAGCGAGGTCAGTAGCACCAACAAGGAAACGAGGATGCACTTCCAATGCCTTGCGGATAATAGTTTCACGCTCGGCGGTATCAGTAGCCTGAGTGTATAAGCGCCAGAATTCATATCTGGACATATCCTTGCTGTTAGTTGCATACAACTCCTTGATTTCATCATCAGTGAGATATCTGTAGCGTGAAGTCACAAATTCATACTGCACATTACGGAGTCGGGGTAGATAGGTGTTCTTAATCAAACCGTAGGACGGAAGCGCAGCAATCAAAGCTGATTGACGACTGATATTTTTGGGATATTTTGACACTATTTCAGCAACAGCCTCCGCTTCCTCGTTTCGGCCGTCAGCTTTCAACAGGGATACTACATCACTCCATGAAGCAACCGAAGCTTCTGTCTTCACATCAATGCTTTTTCGTGTAGCAGGCGAAAGGCCCTGAAGGATAACATCCATAGCAGCTTCCATACGCTCTTTTGACAGCCTTAAGTTGGAATTGTAATTTCCTTCAGGGGATGCAGTACCGGAAATTGTGAAGCTCTTGATTGCCATATCGGGATTATTTTCAATCTCCTTCAGTCCAGCCAATAAGCGATTCATCTCTGCCCGGTTGTCTCCAAGCTCCATATTGAGTTTGGACTTACCCACCGGGAATGTCAGTCTGACATCACCTTTGGTATCTCGCAATTGCATTTCAGGCGTGGGGAAAAACCGCTCATCAACCACGGGAGAGCCTTTCACAGAATAAGAAAGGAATCGCAACGGATTTACAGTGCCTCGCGCTATCTGAATCGTGTCGGCATATATTATACTGTTGTACGTTTCAAGAGCAGTCATGATATCCAATCTGAAATCATGATTAGGATTTCTGGTATATACAGAGTCCTTCAGGGGAATAATGTCATCCGTTCTACCACCGGTTTTTTTAATTTTCTGATACGGCATCAACGGATCCGTTTCCGGCTTCCAGTCATACATGCGTTCCTGAGTAATAGCATAGCGATGTCCGTCAAACACTACCGGCTTCATATATACTCTGCGTTTGGTAGTGATGTTATACATTGACGGCTGTATGATCATTCGCATGCTTGATGAAAACAGTTTATGAGGAACCTTGACATGAGTGTTCATGAACAGATAGTTGCCTTTAACCTCTATTTCTGTTGGCTCGGTCACAAGTGCATTGGTAATAGCTTTTGCCTGCACAACCACTTCGTCCAAAGTTTTGGCCTTGGGTGCAAGAATAACATCAAGTGTAATGCGACCGTTCACATCCACTGTCTGCTCCTCGCTTCCCATCACTTTAAACACAAGAGTGGCGTCGTCAGGCACATTTACCGTATAACGGCCCTCATCATTGGTGGCACCGATAAATTTATTGTTTGCTGCATTGTATATACCCACGCCATACAACGGTTCGTTGGTTCCATCCTGAATTACTTTGCCTCGAACATTGATATTTCGTGCCGAGAGCTGCAAACAGAAAGCCGCAAATATAATTGCAAGTAAAAATCTTATGCTTTTGTAATATCGTTTCATAGTCAAACTTGCCAAGATTATTTAAACAAATAAGCAAATGAGACGCCGACCTGAGGAACGGGAATCCATTTGCTGTAATTTGGCTCCGAAGGACAATCATCAAAGATGCTATAGTTGTAACATCTTGTTTTACCTATGCCTATTCCTGCGCTGAACTCTATATTCCAATGACGATTGAGCACGAGGGCATAGCCGTAGGTAAACCCTACAGACAATAGATCTCCGGAATATTTGCGGTTATTCCACTGAGCGCTATAATCCATAAATAAGGGTGAAAACGCGAGGTAATGACGTGCCATCGGTCGATTGAACCAATAACGCAGTTGGGGTTGAAAACGAAAATTTCTCCACTTTGCTCCATGGATAGTTCGGTTTATGGGATTCACCGCAAACCCAACATCCAATGTCAACCGACTGTTAAGGCGCAACTCCAACGATGCATTTGGAGTCAGGATTAGCCAGTCAAGAGCATTTGTTCTGACAGCGAGTCGCTGAGCGAATACGGATTGCCCGCATATGCACATGACAAGCAGCAAAAAGCCTCTCAGAAAGAACTGTTTCATACTATGTTTCATCTATTGAAAGAAGGATAATTAAATTTCGGTATATTTTATAATCTAATAACATGATTGTTAATAACGCAATTCTATTGCTTATCCAAAACCTCATATTTAGAATGCTGACTCTTGAATTCAGGCACCAGATTCTTCATATGGCGCACTATTGTCATATCATCAGCACCGGCAGATATACTAATAAGATTCTGTATATTTTCTTTTATCTCAATAAAATCATATTCCCGAACCTTGGCGATTTTAATCTTCTCATGGAAAGTCGGCAAAGTAATTTCCTTATCGTTGAGCACTTCTTCATAGAGTTTTTCGCCATCGCGAAGTCCCGTGAATTTAATTTCAATATTTTTTGCGCCGCTGATCTGAATCATTCTGCGTGCAAGATCAGCAATACGCACGGGCTTACCCATGTCAAACACAAATATTTCGCCGCCTTTTCCCATAGTACCGGCCTCAAGCACCAGCTTGCATGCCTCAGGTATAAGCATGAAAAAACGTATAATATCCGGATGAGTGACCGTAACAGGTCCACCTGCGGCTATCTGTTTCTCAAACAGAGGAATAACCGAACCGTTTGAGCCAAGGACATTACCAAATCGTGTAGTGACAAATTTGGTGCGGCCTTCTATATGGCCTTCCTTTATGTATTTATCAAGCGACTGCACATAAATCTCACATATGCGTTTGGAACAACCCATAACATTTGTGGGATTAACAGCCTTGTCGGTTGACACCATCACAAATTTATCAGTGCCGTATTTGACAGCGAGGTCGGCGATAATACAAGTACCTTTTACATTATTGATTATACTTTCGTATGGATTGTCTTCCATCATTGGCACATGCTTGTAAGCCGCAGCATGAAACACATATTCCGGCTTAAAATGACGGAAAATATCCTCCATTCTTACACTATTGGAAATATCAGCCACAATAGTGTGGGCATTGCACGATGGCCAGTCATGCATCATCATGAGTCTTATATCATGCAAAGGAGTTTCGGCCTGATCCACAAGCACGAGGCATGACGGTTCAAAAGGCGCAATCTGTCTCACCATTTCAGAGCCAATACTTCCAGCAGCCCCGGTAATCAGAATACATTTACCTCTGAGCAACTTACCCACAGCCTCCATGTTTATCTCGATTTTATCCCTCGGGAGCAAATCCTGGGCCTTGACCTCTCTAAGCTGCTTATAGCTGATTTCACTCTTGCCATCCCATTCCTGAGCGGTAGGAATAATCATTATCTTGATTCCGGCCTCAATAAGGCTGTTCACCATTGCATCGTTGTGTCTTAGTGCATTGATTTTCAATGGCGAAACGATAATAGTTGTAACATTTTCTTTTCTCATCTGATCCACAAGATGCTCATCATTGGGATGTACCTTCACACCCATTAGACGATAATCCACAATATCAGACCCATCGGATACAAAACCTTTCAGGATGTAAGGCGAGGATGGTTGAGAATTAATATTTTTTGCCAACGATATACCACCCTGACGCACGCCATAGATATACACATTGATGTTGCGCCGGCTACGCAAAGCGATTTCATATAATGACTTGACCCAAATACGCACGGTCCACATGCCTACAAGAGCAAGCAATCCCCATAGCAATACACGACTGTAACTCAGCGGAACAAGCCATCTACTTAAATGAAGGAGATACTGGCTTGCGATAATCATAATCGTAGATATGACTACAGTAAGGCCGAGTTTGCGTAAGTCAACAAATGAGGAATAGCGCATTACCCCCGAATATGTATGAAATATCCTGAAGCATGCTACGTAGAACAATGAGTAAACACATAGAGTCCCAAGCAATTGATAGAAAATCGAAAGCGTATTCATTGCACCGTACTTCAATGCATACGACACCCCTCCTGAAATCAGAACAATAAGATAATCTACTATAAAGATACTCCAATATGGCAAAGACCTACGGGAAAAATACCAAGTAATGAGTTTTTTAAGAGGATTCATAATTTCCTTTTGTGTGTTTACTTATTTTTAACCTATTATTTATTAGAAGTGTAATGCGAATAATTCCCGTAGCCATAACCATAGCCATAGCCGTACTTGTAACCTCTGCGGGAACCTTCGGCCATTGTGGCATTGAGCACAATTGACATGTTGCGATATTTCTTTTCATCATACAAGTTCTGTAGCTCGGGAAGCATTGAGCGCTCAAACAGACCTGCCCTTATTACAAATATTGTCCTGTCAACTGAAGTTTCAATAATCTGAGCATCGGCCATCATCTCTACAGGAGGACAGTCAATCAATATATAATCATACTCATCTTTTACTTTTTCAATCAGCTCGGCAAAACGCTTGGTTTCCAACAGTTCTGTGGGATTGGGAGGTATGGTTCCAGCGGGAATCACACAGAGACCCTTTATCAAAGTATCGCACACGGTGATATCCTTGATATTGTTCACCTCTCCAACGAGATAATTACTCAATCCCGTTTCAGGAGAATCAATATACGCTGAAGTTGAACCTCTGCGCAAGTCACCGTCAATCACAAGCACACGTTTACCCTTTATCGCAAGGCTCACAGCCATGTTCATTGATATGAAAGTTTTACCGGAACCGGGATTGAATGATGTAACCATCAACACGTTTCCCTTATCCTTTTGAGAGAGGAACCCAAGATTGGTACGCAATACGCGAAACGCCTCGTTGATCACGTTTCTTTTACCCGGCTTCACCACAATACGACTATTGGATTTTGAACCCTTAGCCGGCTTGTCATTAGGAATTTCGCCCATGAACGGGATGTTTAGGCTCTCAATATCTTTACGCCCGCGCACACGGGTGTCAAGACTCTCCATAACAAACGTAACCCCAAACGGGAGTGCCAGACCAAGAACAAACGCTATCATCAAAATTCGTGATCTCACAGGAGTGGTAGGAGAAGGCGAACCGGTGGGTCGCTGGATAATTTCGGTGTTGTATGCTGTAAATGCTTGTGACAATTCATTTTCCTCACGTTTTTGGAGAAGGAACAGATACAATGACTCCTTAACTTTCTGCTGACGCTCAACCGACAGCAAATAATTGGCCTGCGTGGGATTGGCTGCGATACGGGCGGTGGTTCCGGCCTTGCTTGACTGGAGGTTACGCATCTGTGTTTCAAGTGTCGTGATTTGGTTGTCAAGTGACGACAAGATGGTAGAGCGCATGCTTGCCAAACGATTATCTATATCCACAACCATAGGATGGGTATGAGAGCTGTTAGCAGCAAACTGATTGCGTTCCAACATAGCGTCATTATACTGGACAATCTGCGATTCGATAGCCGGGTTACCGGAGCCCACATTAACCGGCAAAGGTTGATTGCGCGATGATTCGCTTCCAAGATAATTACGCAGATAACGAGTCATTTGCAGCTGATTGTTCAAATCAAGCATTTGAGTAGATACAACCTGACTCTCGGTCATGTACATGCTTGCAGCCTGCTGTACGTTAGGAATCAGATGTTCACTTTGATATGAAGCAATGTCACTGTCCACGTGGCCGAGTTCATTTTCAATCACTGCAAGACGCTCGTTAATGAAGTTCGCAGTAGAAACTGACACTTGGTTTTTGTCTGCAAGCCATTTTTCATTATACACGGCAATCACTCCGTTCAACAAGTCCACGGCTCTTTCAGGAGAATAATCCATAACAGACAAATTGATTGTGTTACCAAGTTTCTCCTTCAAGGCGACAGTAAGACGTCCTGAAAACATTGAAGCGGCAGCCTGTAAAGGCATTTTTGTCACATAAATAGTCATACCGGAAGGATTTCCGCGTCCGGTAAGACTTACAACAAGATTGCCCGATTGTGTGCGTATGGTGTCACCCGGAATCGCCACACCACCATTGGGCAAATCAACAGGTATATTATTGAGCACCAAATCACTCAACACTATTGACCCATTTTTATTGATTTTCACTGTAACGGAGCCACTCTCTTCATCGGCAAGAGTTGAGAAATTCACATCAATGGGCAGTGAAGAGCCGTAAAGCAAATCCTTGTGAAACCGTCCGTCAACATTATAAGTCTCATCAAGATTCAACCTTTTAGCGACCTCAAACATTATGTCGGGTGACTGGAGCTTGCTGATTTCATCATTCACATTAGAATTTGTCTGGACAAGCCCCATCTCGGCAAATGTATTGATATCGGATATTGAGGCGCCTTGAGAACTGCTTTTAATGACAATAGAAGCAGAACGTGTGTACATAGACGGCGTACGAAGCACGTACAGTACTGCGCAACCGACACATATGGCCAATGACAATAAAATCCACGGCCATCTTTTGAGTGTTATGAATATAACATCACTGATCTTGACTTGAGTCGTTGACAACTGCTGGGGTGTGTTTTCTGTGGGCTCTTCCATATTTATAATTAACGTGCGATTTACTTACTTGGTTATCAAAACAGCTATAGTTGACAAGAATGATGCAATTGAAATCCAGAAACTCGGAGTAAGAATACTGTTACCGTTAACAACTGATTGACGCTTCGCATAGTCGTTGGGCTCCACATACACAACATCATTCTGCTGTAGATGATAGGCCGGAGACTCCATGAGAGATTTTGCATCTGTCAAATCCAATCGGTAAGCCACATCCTTGCCGTTCTCTTCACGGACCACAAGCACATTTTTACGCATTCCGGTAATCTTCAGGTCACCGGCTTTGCCCAAAGCCTGCAACAAAGTCATATTGTCGCGTGAGATGGGATATTCACCCGGGGAATTAACCTCTCCAAGTACTGATATTGTAGCATTAAGAAACTCTACGGTTACGACCGGATCTTTCAGATAACCATCTTTCAACAACTTGGCCTCAATCATTTTGGCAACTTCCATGCGAGACATTCCAGCGACATGCAGCGAACCCAATAAGGGATAATCTATATTACCATCCGGAGACACGGTATAGGCCGATACCTGAGAATTACTTGTAAGCGAGCTTACGTTGTCCTGCCCGACTCTTACTTGAGCAACACTTAAATTGAATACTCGCGCAAGCTCCGGATCTTTGGAACTGACAACGATAGACACTTTGTCATCAGGCTGCAGCGTAATACGGCGTTGCGACACAACGGCCTGAACATCTCCCTGGTCAAATCCCTGCATATATGCAATATCCTTCGGGGTTTTGCATGACGACAAGAGCATGACGGCAATCAACACGAACACACTGCATAAATTCCTAAAAAGCATAATATCTATTTATTAATTCCTATTATAAATACGTCCCTAATATTGCATTATTTAACCCCGCGAAAGCCTGTGGAGTCAATTGCACAATTTGCCAATGAAGAAAATACTATCCACGCACTCATCTGCGGGGGATAAGAAAAAAGTTATATCTTTTTCAGCAAATTCGCCACAAAAATATATAATTAAGCTAAAATATACAAATTATATTCCTCTTTCTATCACAATTACTGCAAAATACAACATTTCACAGACTAATTACAACATATAACATTTCCTTGCATAAACCTTTAAATAAAAAAATTGATTGTCTCACGACAACCAATCTTGTTAACCTTAAATCTAATACCATGAAAAACACGTTACAAAGGTAAAGCATTCTCAAAATCAGCACAAGCAAATCATATAGAAATCTCATTTGATTTAACTTTATTTTACATTATATTCACGGTTTAAACAGCAAATCTTTGGCATTATGCCATAAATAACAGTTTTTTGTAGCAAAATGACACTTTTATGTTATTCAACATATAGTATGCAAAAATAAGCCCCGTTAACATTTATTCACGCGCGTATATATCCCTAAACACCAGGCATTTACATCACAAAAAAAGTCCTGCACCAAGCGAAAAAGCTGATGCAGGACATATGATTTAGGTTTGCTGAAATTAATCAATCAAAGAATGGCCCGTCATTTCGACCGGTTTTTCAAGGCCCATGATGCTAAGAATTGTAGGAGCGACATCGGCAAGCTTGCCATTTTCCACATGCGCATTCTTGTTTTCCGTAACATAAACGCAGGGGACCGGGTTAAGAGAGTGCGCGGTATTGGGAGTACCGTCAGGGTTAACGGCATTATCGGCATTGCCATGGTCGGCAATAATGATAACCTCATAATCGGAAGCTTTAGCAGCCTCAACGGTTTTCTCCACACATGCATCAACAGCTTTCACTGCCTTTTCTATGGCCTCATACACGCCGGTATGGCCTACCATATCGCCGTTGGCATAGTTGACCACAATGAAATCATATTCCTGTGAACGGATAGCCTCTGTAAGTTTGTCACATACCTCATATGCACTCATTTCAGGCTTGAGGTCGTAGGTAGCAACTTTAGGCGATGCCACCAAAATACGCTCCTCGCCCTCATACGGAGCCTCGCGACCACCGTTGAAGAAGAATGTTACGTGAGCATATTTTTCAGTTTCAGCGATGTGAAGCTGTTTTTTATTAAGCCCTGACAGATATTCACCAAGAGTGTTTTCCACATTTTCTTTATCAAACAGGATATGCACGCCGGTGAACGAAGCATCATAAGGAGTCATGCAATAGTATTCCAACCCGGGGATAGTGTGCATGCCGGCTTCGGGCATGTCATGCTGGGTAAGAACAGTGGTAAGCTCTTTTGCACGGTCGTTGCGATAGTTGAAAAATATCACGGTATCACCTTCGCTTATGGTGCTGTTCTGTAATGATGCATTGTGGATGGGTTTGATGAATTCATCGGTCACATCGGCATCATAGCTCTTCTGCATGGCGGCGACAAGGTCGGTAGCCTGTTCTCCCTCACCGTTTACAAGCAGGTCATAGGCCACTTTCACGCGTTCCCAGCGTTTGTCACGGTCCATGGCATAATAACGACCAATAATGGAAGCTATCTGACCGGCACTCTTTGCACAATGTTCCTGCAGCTCTTTTATGAAACCTATGCCGCTGTGGGGATCGGTATCACGGCCGTCCATGAAACAGTGGATATAAACTTTTTCAAGACCGTAATGCTTTGCAATATCACAAAGGGCGAAAAGATGATCAAGCGAAGAGTGTACACCGCCATTGGAAGTCAAGCCCATGAAATGTATGGCATGCCCTGTGTTCTTGGCATGCTCAAAAGCAGACTTGATTTCGGGATTTTCAAGTATTGAGCCATCGGCACAAGCCTTGTTGATTTTCACAAGGTCCTGATACACTACGCGGCCGGCACCTATGTTCAGGTGTCCTACCTCGGAGTTACCCATCTGCCCGTCAGGCAATCCGACATTCTCACCGCTCGCCTGCAACTGAGAGTGAGGATAAGTTTTCAAAAGATAGTCCCAGTAAGGAGTGGGAGTACTGTAAATCACGTCGCTGTGCGAATGGTTGCCAATGCCCCATCCGTCGAGGATCATAAGTAAAGCCTTTTTTGCCATTATATATGTGATTAATAGTTTTGTTATTCCAAGCGCAAAATTACTTATTTTTCATGGCTTAAAGAATTAAAAAATGTGATTTTATATTCCAATCAGAAGTGTGTTCGGAATATTTGTGTAATTTTGCCCCAAATTACAATCACGTCATGAAGAAATTTCTTGTAGCTATAGCAGCAGTCATGAGCCTTATGGCACCGTCAGCCGCCTCGGCTCAATTCAGATACGGACCCACAGCGGGAGTCACATTCACAAACCTGCATTTCAAACAAGATTTAATGAATGTGGACCAATCAGTAGGATTTGGAGCCGGCATAACAGGCGAAATGATGTTTCCCGGAATAGGATTTGGAGTGGATTTCGGACTTGCCTATGAGCAACGCGGCGCAAAACTCCACATGGGCGAAAAACCTATGTGGCGGTATCAGGGATACGGCACCGAACGCGCATATCTGCATTACATCACCATACCTTTGCATCTGAGATTCAAATACACCAAACTCGGAGGTTTTGAAGACAAGATAGCACCGTTGGCCTATGTAGGCCCGACTTTTGGATTTCTTGTCGGACACAACAAAAACGATGCCATGAAGTACAGCACAGGCACTGTGTCAATGGAATTTGGCCTTGGTGCTGAGATACTGCGCCACTGGCAGGTGTCGGCAAGCTATACTTTGGGTGTGACTTATGCGCTTAAAGCCAAAATATTAACTGACTACAGCGCTCAAAACCGTGTATGGGCAGTAAGAGTAGCATATTTATTCTAAGAGCCGGTTCGACAATATCCGACACGCATAAAAAAACAGGCATCCCGATTAAGGTTGCCTGTTTTTTATGCTGACTGCCAGTCACATTACTTTGTGAGCGGAGAATAATTACGGGAATAACGGAGATGCTGTGGAATATAATCCTCATCATAGCTCACCGTTATATCGGTAATATTGCCATCGGCATCAGTAACAGGTGTATAAACAGGATTTACAAAACCTTTGTATGGTGCAATATTGAGGTGTGCATAACGGTCAAGTATCTGAGCATGCAGCTTCGGATCAACTTTCACGCCATATTTCTCCACCAAGTCACGGCCGGCCTCATAGTCGCCCTCACTCTTTATACGCTGGATTTCTCCAAGCAACTTACCAAAAAGATCGCGAAGAGCCTCATAATCATTTATGCGCAGATATGTTTTGCCATTCATGTCATACAGCTCTATCACCTTTGCATCTTTGCCTTTGTCCATACACCATTCGGATATGAGCTTGCGGTTACGCATGTGAGCTTCTTCCACATCCTTACCCGGCTCAATACGCATTAGCTGGGTCATAAGGCCGTTGAGTATATATTTATAATATTGTGCCTTGTAGGCATCAGGATTGTCAATAAGGCCAAGCTCCATAAGCTCGGAATCAGCCAGATAATAAAGAGCAAACAGGTCCGCACGCGCTTCCTCCAGCGTAGAGCCATGGGCTTTCAATGCATCTGGATCAACACCGGGCAATAAACGACCGGACGCATGTCCGAGACATTCATGAAGATCCGTATGCAGATTATCGGTAATGAAGAGGTATTTGTCCATAAGCTCACGCATCTCGGCATCAGGCACAAACTCTTCATTGAATCCGTTGCCATGAGAGGCCTCATCATATGCTTGAGTTATATTTTCAATGGTAACAGACTTGGAACCATGAGCGGCACGTATCCAGTTGGCGTTGGGCAAATTGATGCCGATAGGAGTTGAAGGATAAGAATCGCCGGCAAGAATAGCCGCTGTAATCACCTTGGCCGTAACTCCCTTCACCTTATCCTTGCGGAAACGTGGATCAACCGGAGAATTGTTCTCAAACCATTGTGCATTGCCGCTTATCACCTCAGTGCGGTGTGACGCGGGAATATTTTTGAAGTTCACAATTGATTCATAGGAGCCTGTCATACCGAGAGGGTCTCCATAGCTTTCAATAAACCCGTTGATAAAATCCACCTGTGAATCAGTGTCCTCAACCCAGAGTATGGAATAATCATCAAAAGTTTTAAGCGAACCGGTGGTATAGAATTCAATAAGCTTGTCTATAACAGCAGCCTGCTTGGGTGTTTCAGCATACGGTCTTGCCTTTCCCAGCAGCTCAACTATACGCTCTATAGCGGGGCTATACATCCCACCTATTTTATATACCTGTTCCACAACATTGCCGTTGGCATCTTTTGTCACCTTGGCATTAAGGCCATAGGAAACCGGAGTCATGTCGGTAGTGTCTTTCAGTGCGGCATAATATGCCTCTACTTCCGGCTGTGTAACGCCCTCGTACATATTGTTGGCGGAAGTCAAAATCAAATCAGCGCCCTCAGCCTGATTGACACGCTTGGCCATAAAATTTGGATCAAATATCACGCGCATGAGTGTGTCAAGATTAGATGGAACCTTGTCGGCCGGCAATGCTGATATTTGTGCCTGAAGCCATTCTTTGGAAAATTCGGGTACGAACTTATCCATTGAATAGTGGTGGTGAACGCCATTACCAAACCACAATTGCTTCATATACTTTTCAAATGCTTTGAATTCATTGCTGTTTTTGTCTCCGGAGTAGTTTGTGTAAACCCCTTCAAGAAGCTGTCGGATAGGAAGATTGTATTTGCCGTTCTGATCCCATAATATATCACGGCCCATAATTCCGGCCTCGGTCAGATAATAGATGAGTTTTTTCTGGTTGAGGCTCAACTCCTCAAATCCGGGCACTTTGTAGCGGAGCACTTCAATATCGGCAAAACGGTCCACTACATAATTGAAATCCGATTTCGTAGCTGCCATAACAGTTGGTGCGGCGACACAAACCATGAATGTGCCTATAGCCGCGTTTCGAAAAATTGACATATTTATTAAATAATTTATTCTACATACAACACAAGTCCCTTAAGATATTCTCCTTCGGGATGATATATGCTGACCGGATGGTCTGCAGGCTGGGTGAGCTGATGCAATATGCGCACTCTGCGTTTGGTCTGTGCGGCTGCTGAAAATACTGCAAGCCTGAACTGCTCCCTGCTTACGGCCTGAGAGCACGAGAATGTAAAGAGGACGCTGCCTGACGGCATTTTCTCCATGGCACGCGCATTCAACCGCTGATACCCGCGAAGAGCATTTTTCAACGCACTGCGGTGCTTGGCAAACGCAGGAGGGTCAAGAATCACAAGGTCATAAGCTCCGGACTCCATATCAGCAAGAAACTTGAATGCGTCCTCAGCAAACGACTTATGACGGTCATCGCCCTTGAAATTCAACTCAATATTGGCATCCGTAAGGCTCACAGCCTTTGCAGAACTATCCACTGAATGAACAAGAGAGGCCCCACCGCGCATAGCATATACAGAAAAGCCTCCTGTGTAACAGAACATATTGAGCACTCTGCGTCCCTGTGCAAACTTTTCAAGCAATGCACGATTGTCACGCTGATCCACAAAAAATCCTGTTTTTTGGCCTCGCAGCCAGTCAACGTGAAATTTCAAACCGTTTTCAATGGCCTCATCTGTTTCATAGCCACCTATAATATATTGGTTGACCGGATCAAGCCTTGCCTTATAAGGCAATGTGGTTTCTGATTTATAATACACGTTGCGAATACCTGCATCCTTCAGTTCCACAAGACACTGCGCAATCACGTGACGGGCATAGTGCATGCCCGGTGAATGAGCCTGCACCACCGCTGTGGGACCATAAAGATCCACCACAAGCCCGGGCAGAAAATCGCCTTCACCGTGCACAAGCCTACAAGCATTGTTGTCGCTGCGGATGAGTCCGAGTGTACGCCGCAGCTCGTATGCGCTTTCAAGTCTGCGCGCATAAAAGGAAGCATCTATAGGTTCATTTGCTGTACTGAGCATCCTCACAGCTATGCTGCCTATCTGATAATGCCCTACACCAAGCAAACTGCCGTCAGAAGCCAGCACACTCACAAGATCGCCTTCCTCTATATCGGTCGGCATTGAATCAATAGCTCCGGAAAACACCCACGGGTGAAATCTGAGCAGCGACTCTTCTTTGCCGCGTTTTAATTTGATTGTCTTATACATATTTTATTATAAGCCTATTTCAACCAACCCTGAATACCTCGCCAAAGATCGTTACCATTGGCATATACAAGCAACAGCAGCAAGAAGCACATACCGGCTATCTGCGCATATTCCAACACCTTTTCGCTCGGTTTGCGACGGCTGACAATTTCCCACAGCAAAAACAGTACATGACCGCCGTCAAGAGCCGGTATCGGCAGTATGTTCATGAACGCAAGCACAACTGACAAAAATGCCGTAATCTGCCAGAAAGAATACCAGCTCCATTTTGCTGGAAACATATCACCGATCGCGCCAAAACCGCCAATGGACTTGGCACCGTCCTTAGTGAATATGAACTTCATGGAACTTACGTAGTTGCCAAGGGTAGAGGTTCCGATTTCCCATCCTTTGGGCACCGATGCAAAAAACGAGTAGTGCTCCGTTACAGTAGGATATATATCGGTGATACTCTTAAGCTGGAACCCGAGCTTGCCGCTGTCAGTAGGTTTGGCTGTCACCGTCATTGCTTTTCCATTACGCTCTAAGGTAACTTTCACAGACTTGCCCGCATAGGTTTTGAGTGCTGCTGTAAGGTCTGTAAAACCCGGGGTAGCTACAGTATCTATAGCCACGATATGGTCACCTGCCATAATACCGGCTTTTTCGGCTGCTTCACCGGTAATCACCTTATCAACAAATACAGGCAAGCGAAATTGCATGAACCCTTTGTCTTTCTGCAACTTAAAAACAAAATCGCCGGGTATGGCAATATCCACACTGTCGGTATGATTGCGAAGCACTGTCACTGTTTTGGCATCAATCATATTGTACACAAAACTGTTGTCGGCACTTGACAATGGTTTCCCGTCGGCCATAAGTGGGATATCTCCGTTACGGAACCCTATAGCCTGAGCTTCCGGAGCAAATTCCATACCCTCATAAGCCTTGTCAAGCGGCACATATTTATTGCCCCAGTAGAACGCTATACCGGCATATATGATTATAGCAAGCAAGAAATTGAATATCACTCCACCAAGCATCACAAGCAGTCGCTGATAAGCCGGCTTGGAGCGGAACTCCCACGGCTCGGCGGGCTTGGCCATCTGCTCCTTGTCCATTGATTCGTCAATCATGCCGGCTATCTTTACATAGCCACCGAGGGGCACCCAACCGATACCGTATTCGGTATCACGCCAAGAAGCCTTTGGATTGCCGTTCTTGTCAAGCTTAGGCTCTTTTTTCTTGGGATGCCATTTGGCTATGGAAAACCAAGGGTTGAAAAACAGATAAAATTTCTCAACCTTTATGCCAAAGGCACGCGCTATTATATAATGTCCGAACTCATGTATGATCACCAGCAGAGCCAATGCCACTATGAGCTGAAACGCTTTCATCAAAAATGCTTCCATAAATAAAACGATACTTGAATTTATAGTGTGTTAATATAATCGGCAGCCACACGGCGAGCCTCTGTGTTATAATTCACATAATCCTCATAGGCAGGCGACGACATAAACGGCATGTGAGCGAGCGTGTGTTCAATGGTGTCATAAATCTGCCTGAATTTGATTTTCTCGCCAAGAAACGCAGCCACAGCCACTTCATTGGCAGCATTTACCACGCAAGCGGTAGTACCTCCGTCGGAAAGAGCTCTATGCGCAAATCCGAGACAGGGGAACCGGTCATAATCAGGTTTTTCAAATGTCAGCTGGGCATAGTCGCTCAATGTCATGGCCCGTTCCGACGCACGGAGTCTCACCGTTTCTCCAAGAGCATACCGGATAGGCAAATGCATGTCGGGAAGTCCAAGCTGTGCTTTCACCGCACCGTCATGGAACTGCACCATAGAATGTACAATAGATTGCGGATGCACCACGGCTTCAATCCTGTCGGCTGGAATATCAAACAGCCATCTTGCCTCAATTATCTCAAAAGCCTTATTGAGCATAGTGGCGCTGTCAATCGTGATTTTTGCGCCCATATTCCAGTTGGGATGACGAAGCGCATCACGCACAGTCACATTCTGCAACTCGGCTGCCGAACTGGTTCGGAACGGCCCACCTGAAGCAGTAATGATAAGTTTTGAAACAGTAGCCGGATCCTCGCCCACCATGCATTGGTATATGGCAGAATGTTCCGAATCTACAGGCAACATTTTCACCCCGTACTCATGCACCATGCGCGACACAAGTTCACCGGCCACTACAAGTGTTTCTTTGTTGGCAAGTGCAATATCTTTTCCGTTTTTTATGGCCCTGAGAGTGGGTGCGAGGCCGCTGTATCCCACCGTAGCGGTAAGAACAGTTGAAAAATCATCACTCTCCATGGCATCGGCAAGAGCTTGGGCACCGCAAGCTGTTGCTATGCCCAAGGGATGCAAGGCTTCGCGCAAGCGCGAATATTTGCCTTCATCAGCTATTATAGCCATAGCCGGCCGGAATTTGCGGCACTGCTCTATGAGTCTGTCCACATTGCTCCCGGCTGCCAAAAGCCTCGCCTGAAACAATTGCGGATATTCGGCTATTATATCCAATGCTTGGGTACCGATACTGCCGGTACTGCCGAGCACTGCTATGTTTTTAGGTGACATATGAATGGTCTATAATTAATTATAGGTGCAAAGATACGGCTTTTTAATGATAATGGGCAATCACACCATTCCTCGCCATAAAAAATATCGGCTTTTTTGGGCTTTTCAGATAGTTTTTTTGAAACATTTTATCCTCACGATATGTTATAAAATCAAAAAATAAGCCATATGAGATAATTCATTTCGGCATCAAAGCATAAAATATTATCAAAATACTTAAATACAATTTTCACTAAAAATTACAAGAGAATGAAGACTACACGATTTTTAGCACTCATCGGCTGCGGAAGCATGCTTCTTGCCGCCTGTCCTGCGCAAGCACAGGAGACAGTAGTGGTTGAAGAAACTACTGTGGAAACAGTCCAGGCTGTAGAATGTAAGGACCACTACAGCACCTCATGGCGTGACAACTGGTTTATTCAGGCCGGTGCCGGAGTATCAGTGCCATTTGTTGAAAATTATCTTGAGCACGGCGACGCGCACCGTCATGTGACAGCCGTATATAATCTCGGCTTCGGCCATTGGTTCAGCCCGTATCTCGGTTTCCGTTTCAGCGGTTACTACGGTAAGCTCCATTATAACTACGGGAAAATGAACTCTGCTCAGATGGGCAACCTCAACTTTGACCTCATGTGGGATATGACCACCTCATGCTGCGGAGTCAATCCAGATCGTGTGTTCTCCTTCATTCCCTTTGTTGGTGTGGGCGGCACATATACATGGGACTTCAAAGGATCCAAGCCCGAAATTCGCGCACACGACCAACGCTATTACAAGCATCATGAATGGACACTTCCCGTGTCTGTGGGCTTCCAGATCCGTCTGCGCCTTTGCAAATATGTTGATTTCTTCGCAGAAGCCCGCGCTCAATTCTACGGTGACAACTTCAACAATATCGTCAATGGTGATCCTATCGAATCCAACATCATGGCCACCGGTGGTTTGAGCTTCAATATCGGTGAACGCAAATTCACAAAATACAATCCTTGCGACTATCTGGCATACGTGAACAGCCTTAACAATCAGGTCAATGACCTTCGCGGTCAGCTCGCCACCACCGCCGCTGCCCTTGCAGCTGCCGAAGCACAGCTCCCCTGCCCCGAAACCGTTCAGCAGGAAGTAGCACAAGGTCAGGTACCGATGCTCTCAACCGTTCGTTTCAAAATCAACTCAGCTGAGATTTCCAACGAAGAGATGGTGAACGTATATAACGTGGCACAATACATGAAAGCAAATCCTGAAGTTAAGGTGCTCGTTGACGGTTATGCCGACAAAGATACCGGTACATCAGAATACAACATGAAACTTTCTGAACGCCGTGCCAACGCCGTTGTTGACCTCCTTACCAAGACCTACGGCATCAATCCCGACCGCGTTAAAGCCAAAGCATTCGGTAGCGACGCACAGCCTTATGAAACCAACAACTGGAACCGCATCGTAATCTTCTCACAGCAGTAAGCCTACGATACAACAGAAGCCATAACATGAACTATCAGCTCTCGGCGCCAAGCGTCGGGAGCTGTTTTTTAACAAGATTTATGGTAGCCGACAAATAAAATGCTACGGAAGTTTTGTTTATCGCGATATTGGCACTATATTTGTGTGGCTCAAACTAAAATTCATTTACCAATAAATACATCTCATCATGGAAAATAACGATGAACTGATCAAATCAGTAACCGAGAAAGCCCAAGTATGGCTCTCTGACGCTTACGACGATGAAACTCGTGCCGAAGTGCGCCGCATGCTTGACAATCCCGACAAAACCGAACTTATCGACGCATTCTACAAAGATCTTGAATTTGGCACCGGCGGTCTTCGCGGCATAATGGGCGCAGGATCCAACCGCATGAATATATACACAGTGGGCGCAGCCACACAGGGTCTGGCAAACTACCTCAAAGAGGCGTTCGCTTCACTGCCCCAGATATCAGTTGTCGTAGGCCACGATGTGCGCAACAACAGCCGCAAATTTGCTGAAATCGTTGCCGATGTATTCTCGGCCAATGGCATCAAGGTATATCTATTTGATTCCTTCCGTCCCACTCCAGAACTTTCATTTGCCATCCGTCATCTTGGATGCCAGAGCGGTGTCAACATCACAGCATCCCACAATCCCAAAGAGTACAACGGCTACAAAGCTTACTGGGAAGACGGTGCACAGATCATCGCTCCGCATGATGTAAACATCATTAACCATGTCAACCAGATAAAGGGTGCCGAAGCCATCAAATTCAAGGGCAACAAAGACCTCATCAACATAATCGGTAGCGACATTGACAATGCGTTCCTTACCGCCATCAAAGGTCTTTCACTCAGCCCCGAATCAATAGCACGCCACAAAGACCTCAAAATCGTTTACACCCCTATTCACGGTACCGGCGTTTACCTGATTCCGCAATCGCTCAAGAACTACGGCTTTGAGAACATAATCCACGTTCCCGAACAGGATGTTACATCCGGCAACTTCCCCACCGTAGTGTCACCCAACCCCGAAGTTCCCTCTGCCATGGCAATGGCAATAGCCAAAGCCAAAGAAACCGGTGCCGACCTCGTCATGGCTTCTGACCCCGATGCCGACCGTATAGGTTGCGTGCTCCGCGATGCCAAAGGCGAATACGTGCTCCTCAACGGCAATCAGATCGTGATGATTCTCCTTTATTACATCATGACCCGCAATGCCGAGCTTGGCAAACTCACCGGCAAAGAATACATAGTAAAAACTATTGTCACAACCGAAACCATCAAATCGATTGCCGACAAAAACAACATTCGCATGTATGACTGCTACACCGGATTCAAATGGATTGCAGCTGTAATCCGCGACAACGAAGGCACAGCCCGTTATCTTGGCGGCGGCGAAGAAAGCTACGGATTTCTTGCCGAAGATTTTGCACGCGACAAAGACGCCGTTTCAGCCATCTCTCTCATGGCAGAAGCAGCAGCATGGGCCAAAGACCAAGGCCTTGACTTCCTCCACCTGTTGCAGGACATCTATATCAAATATGGTTTCTCTCGCGAATGCGGTGTATCGGTAGTGCGTCAAGGCAAAGCCGGCGCAGAAGAAATCCAGGCCATCATGCGTCAGTTCCGCACCAATCCTCCCAAGGAAATCGGTGGCAGCCCGGTAGTAACCATCAAGGACTATGATTCACTCACATTGACTGATGTTGCAGCCGGCACAACCTCCAAACTTGACATGCCTATCACTTCCAATGTGCTCCAGTACTTTACAGCTGACGGCACTAAAATTTCCGTTCGTCCTTCAGGCACAGAGCCCAAAATCAAATTCTACATTGAGGTGAAAGGACACATGGACACCCCCGCCGACTACGACAAGGCAATTGCCGCAGCTGACGCAAAAATTGAAACAGTCAAGAAAGACCTCGGCATAGCATAACCAATGCCACACCAACACAAAGAGGGAGCGCAATTGCGCTCCCTCTTTGTGTTTATACTATATTTCAGCCATTTAAGCCGGACCGCTAAAAAAACACGAGAAATTATTTGCTCATGTCAATATAATCACCTACCTTTGTACTCGCTTTAAGGCTCAAGCCACATAAGCGGTCCCATAGCTCAGTTGGTTAGAGCACCTGACTCATAATCAGGGAGTCCTAGGTTCAAGCCCTAGTGGGACCACTTATTTAATAGCAAAATTGAGGCAACCTATTGAATTTCAGACAATTCAATAGGTTTTCTCTTTTTTGTTACCACAGGAATGATGAAAAGCGATGAGAGATGAAGGTTCTCTGCCGGTGGTCGGCCCGTCCGAGGGCTTCTCCCCGACTGTCTGGTTTGAAAATAAATCTCACATCATTGTTCTTCAACATTTTAAGTAGATATTCATTTTTCTCAATGATGTAATTTTGAAGGAAAACAAAGTACGGTCATCGAGATTTTTTCTCTTGAACAATGAAAATCTTACGTTCCTTCAAAGAGCTGCCCAGTGCTTAAATGGTGCACTTTTTTATGGAGCATTTTGGAGCACCAAAATAATAAAAATATGGAGCACCAAAACCACTATAATTAGCAATAATACAGTAAATTATATGTGCATAGGTTATCTTGTTCAAGTATGAGAAACGCGATGATTTAACAAACTCAAAATCATCCGAGATAATGAAGAAAGACAGATTTAATTTGCTGTTCTTCCAAAACAGCAAGTTGCTCAAGTCCGGAGAAGGAGCAATCCGTATGAGGATTTCCGTCAACGGTACAAGGGTAGATGCCTCCACAGGCAAATCAATCGAACCCCATTTGTGGAATCAGGCAAAAGAACGCGCCAAAGGAACATCGAAAAAGGCTCTCGACCTTAATGAATATATCGACGATGCTGAAATTCGTATGTTCAAGCTATTCCAAGAAATGCAGCAGGACGGCTACACCGTTACTGCCCGGGAGCTGTATAACCGATATTTCAACATCGGGCCTCACAAGAAAGTCGAGCGAATGATAATTGCCACTTTCAAGGAGCATAATCAGGAGTGCCGTGCGTTGATGGGTCGCGACTACGAGCTGGGTACCATCAAGAAATATGAAACGGTTACCCGTCTGCTCGAACGCTTCATCCTCAAAAAGTATGAGGTAGAGGACTTACCTCTTACCAGCCTTGACCGAGATTTCGTCCACGGTTTTGAAATGTATCTCAAAATAGACCGAAACCAACAGCAGAACACCGTGGCCCGCTATATGAAGGCGGTCAAAAAAATCACTAACCGAGCACTTACGAATGAATGGATTACAAAAGATCCCTTTGCCGGAATTAAGGTTAAGACAGTCCAGACCAATCCGACATTCCTGTCGCTGGATGAGCTGCACCTTATATATAAGCACAAGTTTGCAGGCATCCTCGATGTTGTCCGCGATATGTTCGTTATGTCTGCGTTTACCGGACTTGCCTTCATCGACATTTCCAATCTGCGTAAAGAACACGTTGTAGAGGATAATGACGGTAACACGTGGATCCGCAAACCGCGTCAAAAGACCGAGATTGTCCAGAATATCCCTCTGCTGGATATTCCCAAAGCCATACTCAAAAAGTATGCCGACAATCCCAAAGCTATCGAAAGAGGAACATTGCTACCTGTGCCCTGCAATCAGGTGATGAACCGTTACCTTAAAGAGATTGGCAATCTCTGCGGTATAGAAAAGGTACTCACTACACACGTTGCCCGCCACACATACGCTACCGTTTGCCTCTCGCAAGGTGTGCGTATAGAGAACGTATCCAAGATGCTCGGTCATACGAGCATAAAAATGACCCAGCATTACGCGAGAGTGCTTGACTCCTCTATTCTGGAGGATATGCAAGGCATACGGGCGGCAATGGCCGGGGAGTCGTCAATAAAAAGACGCACCAGCAAGAAAAAACAATGACGCGCAAAAGAGGCAGGAGCCCGGTTACTCGGTTTCCTGCCTCTTTTCTTTCAAGGAATGTCAGCGTGTCTATAATTCTTTGTCAGGACTTCGCATAAGTCCTTTTCGGAATATATATACTTGCCTCCGATGGCATAGTATGGGATTAGTCCGCTGTCACGGTACTCATGCAATGTTCTTCTTGTTACCCTCAATTTCTCGGCAACCTCGGCGTCGGTAAGGAATGTATCATTATTGAGTATGGGCCTCCAATTATCCCGGATATGCCCCAGTGCGTCTTTCAGCTCCTTACATCGCTCGAAAAATAGTCTTATCCTTGCGTTGCGTTTTGTATAGACTACATCTATCATCAATATTTGGTTACTTTGTTTTTGAGAAGAAAGTTTGCCAAATCCTGTGACTTATACATTATTCTGCCGTCTATCTGCGCAAATGGGATTTTGCCATAGACTTTAAGATTGTTCAGTGTCGTTACGCTGATACGCAGGATTTTGGCTGCTTCCTTTGTCGTCAGCCATTCGTCTGGCTTCTTTGCGTTGAGAAGTGCGAGAACAGAATTAACAAGGCTATGCAGATATTCGATGTGTTCAAACATTGAGTCAAGCACTTCTTCATCTATCTCCACTGTTCGCATCAGTAGATTTTGGCTGATTTTGGGGCGAAGGTCACGCCGAAAGTAGCGTCAAGGACGAGGGCCTCGGTGAATTTGTGCCCTTTGCGGCCGATGAAGCCGTAGATGGGCGAGGTGTAGCCGTGTACCACGAGCTGTTCGAGGTGTTTGTCGGTAAGTTCCAGCCCGTTGACATAGCGCGGGAGCGCATAGCCGCACCCTTCGCAGCGCACGGTCTTGTTGTAGGCCGTCATCTGCGCTTTCTTGCAGCGCGGGCAGGTATGGGCGGTCTGTCGCTTTGCCGACAATCTGGGGTCGGCAAGCAATCTCGACACCTCGATGTAGAGCCAGTTCTCGAAAGCACGCATTACCGATTTGCCGGTGGTGTCGTCGCCTTCGTAGAGATCGGCGGCCTCAAACTTGAACCGATTGAGCATCATCACTATGTCGGAGTCCTTGAAATGGAGAAGGAGCAGACGACCTTTCTCGGTCAGGCGCACCTCGTCGAAGAATACCGAGATGTAGCCGTTTTCGATCAGCCGTTCCACCACGGTGCCGTACTCGTCTTCGGCGAGATTGAAGGGTGTGACGGGTTGCAGCATCGACCGTACCGCATATTGACAGGCGGCAAGCAACAGGGAAACGGTGGAGTATTTCAGCGGGCCGGGCTGTGCCGCCTTGAATGTCGATGTGGATTTGCCTGTGAGTTTCAGCACAATCCCATCATCGGGCAGAGTGAAGTCGGCGTCCACCTCGCAGGAGCCGGCATATCCTATACCGTTGATTTCGGTGCATACCACGAGTTCGGCGTAACGGCGCGGAGCGGCGAAAGCCTGTTCCTGATTTTCGATTATCATCTGACGCAGCGCGGCTTCATCCGCCGGGATCATTACCGGATTGCGCTCGGTAGTGATGATGCCGTGTGTCTTTGTGTCGCTGAGTTTATAGAATGAGAATTCCTTTGCAGAGGGATAGCGGCGCACAATCGAGCGGCGCAACGACTCGGGCAGTCTGCCGTCTGATGTGAACGGCGACGAGATAAGCCCTCTTTCATAGAGAGATGTCGCGAGTGCCAGAGTTTTCGACGGCGAGAAATGTAGTTTTTCGCAGGCGTCGGCCTGAAGGGTGGCGAGCACATAGAGTTCCGCGGCACGCTCCACATGGGGGATAAGCTCGGTGTATGTGACCGGCGCGTCCTCGTTAAGACGGATTGCATTGAATATTTCATCGCACACGGCCTTGTCCTCCCACACATCGACAGGCGACATCTTCACGCTCTGTCCGCAGATTTCGGCGGTCACGCTGACAGTGTGTTTGGGCGCGCCACGCTCGAAAGAGGCAATCTGTTTCAGGTTCTCGTTGATGAAGTCGAGCGCGATGACATCCTGACGGTGGAGAGGGAACGCCCTTTTGCCGTAAGCCGAGGCGAAAGCCTGCTCCATATTATACTCGAACAGAGCGTCCATAGCCATTGATACGAGGCCCGACTGGGCGAGGTCGTGCAGGTGCCGGCCCTTTTCGCGGCTGCGGTATGCCTTGCGGACAGCCATGTATTCGAGGCGGGTAAGCCATACGCGGCTCGTGGGAACACCCACATTGTAGTGCTGGCAGATGTTGTGGAAACGTGCCTGAGCGTCGGCTCCGCCATCGGAGGCGAACACAACTTCATCAGCCGCGCCGAACAGCGTGCGCAGGCGTTCATCCTCGGCGCGGTCGGCGGCCGACACCTCATGGCGTCCGTCAACCTCGACAGTGCGCACACCGAAAGCATATTTTTTGGGGATAAGCGGCAGAGCCTCCTTGAATGGGCTGTTATGGAGAGCCTCGCCGAGAGGCTTAGGCGCGATGAAGTCCGGCTCGATGGCGATGACGGTTTCGTTTGCGCCTGCATAGGTCGATGGTGCGGTTTTGTCGGTAGCGTTTAGCGCACGCGAGATGATGAGGGCTGTCTGAGCTGATTCGGTTACAATTAAAATCATGGGGATATTGTTTTTATGTCGTTAATACTTTGTTGGTTGATAATATTTAGCGGTGAGAAAAACACGGCAGGGAGTCAGGGTGCGGCTCCCTGCTGTGTTCATCGGGAGAGTTTCACGTTACCGCAGCAATGCGATAGCGGATTCATCGGTGGATGTCAGGGCTTTGGGCCTTTGGGCTTGTTCTGCTTCTTCTGCTGGCTCTCGTCCTTCGGGGCGGTCTGGCCTTTCTGGAGAGGCTCGTTGACCTTGTTGGTCGCCTCGTTGGTCTTGCCCTCGTTGTTGACCGCCGCCTGCGTCTTGCTTTCCTCGGCCACGCCTACAACTTTCGCCTTGTCAGGATAGTTATAGACGGTCTTGGGGCGTTTGGCCTCCGGATCAAACTGCACAAAGACGGTGCAGTCGTTGCCGTTGCGGTCTTTGACGTCGGTCACGGTAATCTGTTTACCGGCCATGTAGTCGGCCTGCTGCTGTTCGGTCAGCGGCTTTTTGCTCCACTGGGTGATTTTGCGGATGTTGCCGTTCTCGTCGAGCCAGTTGTTGTGGGCCTGTTTCTGGTCGTTTTTCTCGCCCTGCGCCTGCCCCTGCTCGTATATGAATTCCACATCGCGCCGCTCGGCGTTGTACTGGAGATTGGTTGTAAACTTGCGTCCGTCGGCAAGCTCGATTTCCTTGTTCTCAACCATTTTGCCCTCTTTGAGCGAGAGGATTTCGGGCATCGAAAGCTCGGTCTTGCCGATATGCCCGTGGATATACACTTTGTCGAGCGGTACCGATTCGATTTCGTTTGTGATGCGGTCAAGGCTAACGAGTGACTTTTCCATCTTGCCAGTTTCGGGGTTGAGGAGTTCGACGGGGCGACCGAGGTTGCCGTTTTTCAGCAGTTGCTCCTTGTCGTCATCGGTAAAGGTGTAGCCCTTGTATTCCACATCGAGCTTGGGCTCCTTCTGAGGGAAGTGAGGCACGAGTGTCACGGAGCCGTCGGGATTGGTTCTGAACGACAGACGGGCTTCAAGGTCGAATTTCTCGCCGGCCATTTCAGGCGATAGCGAAACAAGCTGCGACTTGCGGTTGTATAGCATTGATGTCAGGTCGCCCGACTTTGCGAGGTCGTCGCGCTTGATACCCCATTCCTTCTCGATGGCGTTCCAGTCGATTTTGCTCTCGTCAATGGTGTTGTTTCTGCGCTGCGTCTTTTCGGGGAGGTCAACCTTATAGGCGGCAAGCATTTCCTTGTTGCCCTCGGGGTCGGAGAGCATATCCGACATTACTACGCCTGTTGTCGCCGCCTCGTCGTAGGGCACTTTGAAGAAGCCGAAAAGCGAAGGATTTTTGGCCTGCCTCATGAAATTTGCGAGAAACGCCTCGATGGGGTTCTGCTGTTTGTTGAAACAGACAAACTGTGTAATCGGAGTCGATTTGATGTCTGCTGTCTGGGGTGAGCCGTCGGAGTTCTGTCCGACCACTGCCCCCGTCTGCCCGGTTTCGTTGTTTCGGGCAATCAGGATGTGTTCCTGTGGGTCTTGGTTTTGTGCCATAAAAAAATGATTATTTATGTTTGGCTCCTGACTTGGAGCCGTTAGTCAAGTTTGCTTTCTTGCAGCGTTTCTGCATACGCGCCTCGGCCTCGGGGCTTCGGGAGCTGACGAATTTGCTGTCGATGTATTGCTGGATGTGGGTGTCGTAGTGGAAGATTGTCTGGCCGTCGTCGCTGATCATATACTCCATTTCTCCTTCACTGCGTACCCGCTGCATTTTGCGGAGGCTGAATCCAAACATCTTCATCACATGGATTGGGAGGAAGATGTACCGGTCGCCGATTTTTCTCGCAGGCGGCTGCTTGGTTATCATCCATTTCAGCATTTCAAGAAGTATCTTGATTACCGCCCTCGAAAACTTGGGGAATGTACCCACGTCGTTGTAGTCGATTTCGTTTGTATTCATTTTCGTGTCGTCTTGGATTTTGTTTTCGTTTGTGATGCAAAGTTCCGAATAACCGCACCGGGCAGCGGGATACTATCCCAAAGTGACCAGACGACACGATTTGAGGTGTTTATAAACGGCTGCTTGATTGATCGTTACAAAACCGCAATTCTCAAAAAGGCATAAAAAGCGGGATATAGCCCGATTTTTCAGGGTTATATCCCGCAATGGAATTGTCAAGTGCTATTACAGGCACATGAAATAATCATTCAAAGCAAAAAATATTAGTTTATAATGCGCATTTACGCCATAAGGGGCTGAAAATACGCCAGCCATTACCGCCGGGGATAGGAATTGCAATTCAACATGGGGATTGCATTTTCTTTGTGGTGTGAAACGACTCACACACATCTAAAAATTCCTCTCAAAAAATGATTAAAGACGACTATGGTCGGGGCTATGACCTCGACTACTATGACCTGTATCTGCGCCGGCACCTGCGGGCGCACCGTTTTGCCGAAGCTGACGATGATATATTCATCGCAGCCCGCGCCGACGCTGCCGCCGATGTGTTTGTTGCCGCACGACTTGACGGCGATGACTATTTCACGGCCTCCGAGAAAGCGATTGAAACGCTGTGCCGGGGGGTGGAGATTTCGCCCTACGACTTTATCAGCGATATACTTGTCAATGAATTCTTTGAGCACATATCGCTCGATGATTGCTCTATTGAGTTCTGGACCAACACCCTGCTCAACGAGCTTGCCCCCGAATTGAAAGACACCGAATTGAGCGACGAATTTCTTGATACCACCGAGGGAGTGGTGTTCAAACTCACTGTGACGGGCCGGATTGCTTTATTCTTCGAGGGAAATGGCTTATAACCGACAACAGAAAATGCGCGACAACATCGAGGCGATACGTTGTGCACTGACCCTCGGTGCGGAGCACCGCACCCCGACTGACGCCGAGCGCGACATATTGGCTAAATACGCCGGTTTCGGCGGGCTGAAATGTATCCTTAACGACGCCAACGAGCTGTCAGACGCAGCGAGGTGGAGCAAGCCGGACCTTCCGCTGTTTGCTCCGACTGTGGAGTTGCGCCGGCTGATACACGACTTCGCAGGCAATGATTACGAATTCAAGGAGATGATGGACTCACTCAAATCCTCGGTGCTGACGGCGTTCTACACCCCCGAGCCGATAGTCGAAGCCATTGCCCGGAGCCTCGACGCTGCCGGACTGCGTGCGGAGCGTTTTCTCGATCCGAGCGCAGGCGGAGGCGTGTTCGTGCGTGCCTTCGCCGGGCATAATCCCGGAGCGGAGATTATGGCATTTGAGAAAGACATCCTCACAGGCCGCATACTTGCCGGACTATATGGCGACAAGACAGTAAGGGTCGAGGGCTTTGAGAAAATCGAGCAGCCTTTCAGCAACTATTTCGATATTGCCGCTTCAAACATTCCTTTCGGTGATTTCGCCGTACCCGATCCGCTTTATTCTACAAGCAAAGAGGCCGCCTATCGCAACGCCTCAAAAACCATACACAATTATTTCTTTCTAAAAGGACTTGACTCGGTACGCGAGGGTGGCATCGTGGCATTCATAGCCTCGCAGGGCGTAATGAACGCCGCCTCACCCCATGTGCGTATCGAGCTGATGAAACGTGCCGACCTTGTCGCCGCTGTAAGACTGCCCAACAACACCTTTACCGACTCTGCCAACACCGAAGTCGGCAGCGACCTGATTGTTTTGCAGAAACATACCGGCAAAAAGGCGTTAAGCCCCTCGGAGGAACAGTTTATCGTATCGGTCAAGGATGAGGCTACCCAGATTGTCAACAACCGCTACTTCGTAGAAAATCCCGGTCAAATAATAAGCACTGAAAGCAAGATCGGCACCGACCCTTACGGTAAACCGGCAATCATACTCCGACACGACGGAGGGGTTGACAGCATAGCGACTGATTTGGGCAAGGTACTCGCCGAGGCATTGAGCCGCAATCTCGACATAAATCTCTACAACGCCAATGTAGCGTCGCATACCGTCAAAATCGAAAGCGAACCGCAGATTGAAGATGTGGAGGCCGAGGAAATAACCGAGGCACAGACTCCCGCCACAGAGCCGACGCACACCGACAACGGCGAGATTGAAACCTCCGACGACCTTGCCCCCGACTATTCGCACAATCCAGACCCGCGAGTGATGATGTATAATCTCTTTGGCGAGCTGGTGGAAATACCCGGCGCACGAAAGCGTCAGGCGCCAAAACAGGAGCGGTCTAAAGAGAAAAAGGAAAAGACGAAACGGGAGGCTCGGCCAAAATCCGAGGCCAAACAGGAGGTAAAGACAGTGACCGGTAATGTCAATCCCGAAATGGCGATTGATATTCCACCTGTTTCCAACAAGCTCACACTCGAAGAATTAGAGTTCTACGGCTCGCTCAACTGGGAGGATAATCCGCCGATAAACGGGTTTTATGAAACGATGATGAGCATAGCCCACCGACAGCTCGACGAAATGGCGAAGAAAACGGCGGCTATGGCTGCCGAGCGTGCCAGAGCTGCGGCTGCGGGTGACACACCCGCCGGGCCTTACATCGAAAAGACCGAGGGCGAATACATACCCGGCCGCACTCCGAGAGTGGAGAAAACTACTGTCATACCCATAGGTGGCGACAACACTGTGTCAGATATAACGCCGCGAAAATTCTCGGAGGATCTGCGACCTTTCCACAAAGAAGGTTCGATGGTGTGCGACAACGGGCAGATTGGCTTCCTGTCCGATGTGACGAAATTCGGAGCTAAGTTCACTCCGCTCGACCTCAACGAGAGCCAGCGCGAGCGGGCCATGCTCTATGTCACGTTGTCGGAAACATATCAGCAGCTCTACAACTACGAGGCCCAGACGCAGGAGGCAAGCGAGGAATTGCGCGAACACCTCAACCAGTATTACGACGAGTTTGTGGCGAAGTTCGGGCATCTTAACGACAAGAAGAACATGAAGTTTATCGCTATGGACGCCAACGGCTGCGACGCTATGGCGTTGGAGCGTGGCGAGAACGGACTCTTTGTCAAGGCCGACATCTTCGACCATCCCGTCGCCTTCGCAGTTGATGAAGTCACATCGGTCGATACCCCTTTCGAGGCTCTCTCGGCGTCGCTCAACAAATACGGCTGTGTCAATCTCGACTATATGTGTGCCCTCGTCGGCATGGATACCGATGAGCTGACCGAGGAATTGAAAGGGCACATCTATTACAATCCGCTTGCCGACGGCTACGAAATAGCCGACAAGTTCATAGCCGGGAATGTGGTGCGCAAGGCCGAGGCTATCAGGGAGTGGATTGACTCGGAGAAAGAGCGCATAAAGGATTTTCCCGGATACGACGGCATTGAGCCATACATCGCTCTTGCCGAGGACTCGCTGAAGGTGCTGGAGGATGCCCGCCCGCGTCGTATCAGTTTTGATGAATTGGATTTCAATTTCGGCGAGAGGTGGATACCCACCGGCATTTACTCGACCTATATGTCAGATTTCTACGAAACGCCGATAAGCATAGCTTACTCGCCGTCGCTTGACGAGTATTCGGTAAAGGGTAATCGCAGTCTGCTGAAAATCTCGGAGGAATACTGCGTCAAGGGCCACTACCGCAACTACGACGGTATGAACCTGTTGAAACACGCACTCCACAACACTGTGCCAGACATCAAAAAGCCGATAGGAAAAGATGAGAACGGCAACGACATAAAGGTGCCTGACGCCGAGGCGATACAGCTTGCCAATACGAAAATCGATGAGATACGCGACGGTTTTGCGGTGTGGCTCAGCGAGCAGTCGCCGGAGTTCAAGGAGAGGCTTGTCGACCTCTACAATGACAAGTTCAACTGTTTTGTGCGTCCGCATTACGACGGATCACACCAGACATTTCCCGACCTCAATATGATGGCACTTGCCGATGTGTACGACATACATTCCATTTATCCCTCGCAGAAGGATTGTATATGGATGCTGAAAATGAACGGCGGCGGAATAGCCGACCACGAGGTGGGTACGGGTAAAACGCTGATAATGTGCATTGCAGCGCACGAGATGAAACGCCTCGGACTTGCCCACAAGCCGATGATTGTCGGGCTGAAAGCCAACGTAGCGGAGATTGCGATGACCTATCAGACGGCATACCCCAACGCCCGCATACTCTTTGCCGACGAAAAGAGTTTCTCGGCTGACAATCGCGTGGCGTTTTTCAATAAGATAAAAAACAACGACTATGACTGCGTGATAATGTCGCACGACCAGTTTGGTAAGATACCACAGTCACCAGAGTTGCAGGAACGTATACTCCGCGCCGAGCTTGATACAGTGGAGGAAAACCTCAAAGTACTTAAAGAACAGGGCAAGGAGGTTTCCAACGCCATGCTCAAAGGTCTGGAAAAGCGCAAGCACAATCTGGAGGCGAAGCTGGAGCGAGTGCGCTACTTGATAAACAACCGCACCGACGATGTGGTGGATTTCAAGATGATGGGTATAGACCATCTTTTTGTCGACGAAAGCCACCAATTCAAAAACCTGATGTTCAATACCCGCCACTCGCGTGTGGCGGGCCTCGGCAATTCCGAGGGTTCGCAGCGTGCCCTTAATCTGTTGTTTGCCATACGCACTATTCAGGAGCGCACGGGCAAAGATCTCGGGGCGACATTCCTGTCGGGCACCACTATCAGCAATTCACTGACGGAGCTGTATCTGCTGTTCAAGTATTTGCGCCCGGCTGCAATGGAGAGTCAGGACATCCGGTGTTTCGATGCTTGGGCGGCGATTTTCGCCAAAAAGACAACGGATTTCGAGTTCAACGTAACCAACAGTATTGTTGCCAAAGAGCGTTTCAGATATTTCATCAAGGTGCCGGAGCTGGCGGCGTTCTACAATGAAATCACCGACTACCGCACAGCCGAGGATGTCGGTGTTGACCGCCCGGAGAAACGCGAGATACTCCATAACATTCCCCCTACGCCGCAGCAGGAGGAATTTATCCAAAAACTGATGGAGTTCGCGCAGACGGGCGACGGCACACTATTAGGACGCGGCCGACTGTCTGACACCGAGCTGAAGGCAAAGATGCTTATTGCCACTGACTATGCCCGTAAGATGGCACTTGATATGCGAATGATCGACCCCTCTTACGAGGATCATCCCGATAACAAAGCGTCACACTGTGCGCGTATGATTGCCGAATACTACCGGCGTTTCGATGCCCAGAAAGGCACGCAGTTCGTTTTCAGCGACCTCGGCACCTATAAACCGGGCGAATGGAGCGTTTACTCCGAAATCAAGCGCAAACTTATCGAGGACTATGGTATTCCGGCCCACGAGATACGCTTCATTCAGGAGTGCAAGACCGAGCGCAGCCGCAAGGCGGTCATTAAGGCGATGAATGAAGGCAGCGTGCGTGTGCTTTTCGGCTCCACATCAATGCTCGGCACGGGTGTCAACGCCCAGCGTCGTGCGGTGGCAATACATCATCTCGATACGCCGTGGCGACCGTCCGACCTTCAGCAGCGCGATGGGCGGGCAGTGAGAAAAGGCAACGAGATTGCCAAGCTGTATGCCGACAACAAAGTCGATGTGATTATCTATGCAGTCGAAAAGTCGCTGGACTCCTATAAGTTCAATCTTCTCCACTGCAAGGCGACATTCATCGACCAGCTCAAATCCGGTGCACTCGGAGCAAGAACCATCGACGAGGGTGCTATGGACGAGAAGAACGGTATGAATTTCTCGGAATACATGGCTATTCTCAGCGGCAATACTGACCTTCTTGAAAAAGCCAAGTTGGAGAAGCGCATAGCGGCGTTGGAGAGTGAGCGAAAATCCCACAGCAAAGGCCGGGCCGACAGTCAGTCACGCCTCGACAGCATAAGCGATGAAATCGGACGACTTGAAATCTTCGCATCGAAGATGAAAGACGACTATACCCGATATGAGGGCGTTGTAAAGCGTGACGATGCCGGAAATCCGTTGGCAGGGCTTACGCTCGACGGTTTCAGTCAGACCGATGAAAAAAGCATGGGTGTCTACTTGCAGGAGCTGGCGAAGAATACCAATACCCACGGCGAATATGTGCGTATCGGAGAGGTTTACGGCTTCCCGGTCGCAATCATATCGGAGAAAGCACTCGTTGACGGGCGCGAGGGAGTCCAGAACCGCTTTGTGGTCGAAGGTCAGTACCGCTACAAATACAACAACGGCCAGATAGCCATGAGTGATGTCCATGCCGCCTGCATGAATTTCGTAAACGCACTCGAAAGGCTACCCTCGATCATAAAGCAGCAGGAGGAAAAATTAGAGTCGTTGCGTCGCGATGTGCCTACACTGGAGGCCATTGTCGCCAAGCCGTGGGGTAAGGAAGATGAGTTGCGTCAGCTCAAAAGCGAGCTTGCCGCCCTTGACCGCAAAATTACCGCCGAGATTGCTCCACGCAGGGAGGAACAAGACGGAGATGAAAACAAGCAGCACGCCGAAAGCGACAAACCAACGGTAGCACCCGACATACGCCCTGACGACAATCCCGCGCAAGACGGCAAAACCTCACTCGTTGCCGAGCCGCTACAGCTCTACCGATCCCCGACTTATACACCTCGTCCATCTTTTCATACTCCGGGCCTCTAACACCACGCAGGCAGACGATTACCAAAATCGTCTGCCTGCACTGTCTATGTATGATTAGCTGTTTTTATCCTATTTCAAGGAGTTAAATATTTCGAGTCTTTGGAAACACTATGGTATCATTTCCCACCATTTGTCTTCAGGCATTTCCTCGATTTTGAACTTACTCCATTTTTTCGAGGCTTTATATGATTCGCTGCATCCGAATGGGACATATAACGTACATCCATCCGGGTTAGGCCCAATAACATACCCGGCATTGCCCGGCACTTCCCACACCGGAGGTTCTTCCGTCAGGCTGAAGAGTTTGTCAACATAGAAACTCAGAGCTGTTTTTGTAACAGTTTTCAATGATTCTGAAAGAACAAAACTTTTAATACGACCTATATTTGAAAAGGCAGCATCCCCAATCGTTTGTAGATGTGGCAGTTCTATGTCTTGGGAGATGTAAGGAAATTCTATATTAGTCAAGGCAGTACAAGAACTGAACGCATGGCTGCCAATCTCAATGCAGGTGGAGGGAATATTGATTTTTATAAGAGATATGCAATGGCTGAACGCACTCGGATTTATAGCTTTGATGTTTTCAGGTAAAACGACTTCTGTGAGATACTTATTGGATGTAAAAACTCCAGACGGAACTTCATCGGAGAATACGGTTGGCAGATATTTGCTCGTTACATCGCATATACCACAGTTGCCATATTTGCTATTTTCACCATCCGCAAATCCACTTTGCACCAAATCCACAGTATATTGAGGTTTTTCTCCATAACCCTGATAGCGGTGAGATTCAAGAATACGATTGAGGTAATATGCGTCATTTGCGTTTATAGTTCCGACGATACTGATATTTCGGATTTTTCCAAAGTTTGACTGATCTGTTCCAATCATATAGCCGAGACTTCCGGTATAAGGAAGCTCGAAAGTTTCAGTTTCCGTAAAAGTCCGTGGCATCTGCCAGATTCCTATCTCTTTTTCATCTCCGTTACTGAAACGCAGTGTTAGGAGCTTTACACGTCCCATACCCGTGTTTTGAGGTATTTCCAACTGTAAGGAATAGCCATTCCCAAAGCCGGTATCATAGAGTTCTAATAGATTAACCTCTCCAAACTGATCCCCGGTTATTCTTACTATTTCGCAAGGTGCATTGGTGGTGAAATCTATATCGAAATTCTTGCCTTCAGACGGTATTTCAATACATTCCTTTATTCCAGCCATATTGGCTGATACGACTTTATGATTTATAATACGTTCAAGGCGATAAGTAAACGATGCTCCGTCAGCAGGAGGATTGAACAGTGTGGTGCGAATCACACTTAGTTCATATTCGACACCTTTCTCATACTGGAAATTCTCGATTGTGCCAAACAACATCGGTTCCCACGAGCCATCCAGTGAATACTTGACTTGCATACATTCTATTGGAATTTCATTATTATCAGTTACTGTGGTCTGGGCGGAAACCCAGATATGGATAAGTTCAGACGTGCTCTTAGGTTCGTCATTGCTACAAGCCGACATGAAAAACCATACAGCCATAGGAATTAGTATCAATATTTTGTTCACCTTCTTTTCTTATTGTCGTTTAATGATTTGTATATTTCAAT
>ULPZ01018763.1_pt1 | contig 94141 bp, 60 predicted proteins | sample 1953991 | NCBI WGS metagenome assembly ULPZ01 (sample SAMEA4835642, study PRJEB28245) | human gut metagenome | biome: gut microbiome; material: fecal sample | place: Denmark | collected 2008
GCATACGAGGTATGGGAATGGATATTGGGTAATGGTAAATGATTAATGGTGAGTGGAGGTATTTCAATTATTATCAGACAGTTCAAAAAAGCGGTGGAAAAAGAGCATTTGATTTTGCAGGGAAATAGACCAATAACTCCAGTTATGGTTGCCGGGGCGTGAGGTAAATTCATGTGGAATATGCAGTTGTTCTAGTTTTTCGTGTAGGCGGCAATTGTCCTGATAGAACATGTCGTCTGTACCGCAATCAATCACTAGTTGCGGATAGTTTTCGGTTATGGTATCGACCAAGTGATATATGCTGCATTCTTTCCAGCGTTCGGTATGGTTGGTATAGCTACCCAGCCGTTTGGCAATATCAAAACTGTTGGGGAAGTGACAGAGGTTCACTCCACCGCTGGTACTCCCCGCCGCTCCGAATATATTGGGATGCCTGAGGGCCAGGAATAGAGCACCGTGTCCGCCCATGCTATTGCCAGTAATGGCACGATGGACAGATGTGTCAGCAGTGGGATAATGGCGGTCGATATATTCCACCAATTCGGTCGCTATGAAGGTTTCGTATCGGTAGGTGGAGTCTACCGGGCTGTCGAAGTACCAGCTGCTGAAACCTCCGTCGGGCATGACTAGCAGACAGTGATATTTGTCAGCATAGTCAGTAATGCCTTTAACTTTGTTTATCCATCCGTTAAGGCTACTGTCGCTGAATCCGTGTAACAGATAGAGGGTGGGCAGATCTGTTGTCATGGAATCAGGTTTTACAACTACTACGGGGATATTCTTGTGCATGGTGTTGCTGCGGACCATGATGGTGTCAATTTGTGAGCCTTGCATGCAGAGTGTATAAAGACAAATCGTCAGTAGTAAGCAGATACTTTTCATAAGGCTTTCATAATGGCTTCTGCCCAAAAACGACCCAGTATTTTGGCTCCTTCCTTGTTGGGATGGAGGTAAAAGATTCCGGCGTTTCCTTTTTCGGGAGTGAAATATTTCATGTGATGTTTTTTGAAGAAATCGAAAGCTTGTGTGTCGCCAAGATATACTTGCTGAGGACGGACACTTTGGTAGTGTTCCACTAGTTTTTCTATCATGGGGTAATAGCTTTTCAATCTTTCCAGTCCTGCGTGCAGGTACATGGCTGAGTTATACGTATTGGGGCTATACCAAAGTGGGCATTGTATGATAACAGTACTTTCGGGGTATATGTTCAAAAGCTCGTCAATAATGGCTTTCATGTTGGTATAGTATGATTCGGGAAGTACTGGAGCACCCATGGCTGTGTTGCATGCACTGTCATTAGTGCCCAACGAAATAGAAAAGATGAGTTTCCCTTTGTCGTGTTTTAGTTCATCGGTCGCTTTCAGGACGTTGGGGAACTGTTGATTGCTGATGGGCAGGAAATTCAGGGTAGTCATGCCGCTTACACCACAATTTCGAAAAATCACCTTTTTGTTGGTCTGGTGTTCTATATATCTGCTTGCTTGTACGGGTGGAGCTTCTGTGGTAGGGTCTTTCAATAGGGCACCTTTGGTGATGCTGTTCCCAATGTAAACGATGCGAAGGTCTTGGGCAGCTATATGTGTTACTAATGTGAATAGGATAATCAGGTATGATAACACCTTTTTCATTGCTTGGGGGATTTTTAAATTTTTTATTGAAAGAAAAGAACCGTACGGTTTCTGGATTGCAGAAGAACCGTACGGTTTTTAATATGGGATTTTGAGTATTACCAGTTCGGATTTTGTGGATATGGAGTTCCTGTTGTCGTCTGGTCAATTTGTTTTTGCGGAATTGGGCGTAGCCAATGTCTTTCGGGCATGATATTTTCACATGCCAGTCCGTCATCGTACTTCTTCACACGTTCCATCAAAGTGCCGGTACGTGCCAAGTCGGCCCAACGGCAATGTTCTGCAAGTAATTCACGGGTACGTTCTTCAAGAATGAAATCCAATGTAACTTCGCTTGGTTTGATATCCAGTGCGCCTTGTTCGCAGGTTTCTTTGTTGCGTGCGCGTTCGCGGATGGCATTAATGTACTTGGCAGCGTTGGTGTTATCGCCAAGTTTAAATGCGGCTTCAGCGGCCAGCAGATATGTTTCACCCAGTCGGAAAATATTATAAGAACGGTCTGTGTTATCATTGGGAACTGCACGAGTCTTATCCAGGAATTTAGTAATTGTTGGGAAGATTGCGCGTCCGTTGTAAGCATCGGGAGTAAAGATGAGGTAGTGGTTGCCGTTACGGTTTTGAGTTTTTTCACGGATTTCTTTAGCCGACATGTAGTATCCCGGGTAGTAGATAGCAGTATCACCTACTACGGTGTAATCCCAATTGAACTTTTCTTCTACCCCGTCTATTACGTAACTCACTTCACCTCCAGCTTGTGTTTTGGTTGCATACCATACCTTTTGGAATGTAGCGTCGTAGCGGGTGTCTTTATCACGGTTGTTGAATGCGTTGTAGGTGTATTGGGTTGGGTTGAACCATGAATAGCAACGTCCGTCGTTCAGGTTACGTTCACCCAGATAAGCATCATATCCGTTTACAAAGTAATGGTTCAGTGTGCTACGGCCTCCATAGGTATTGTCATCGTCCCAGTCCATACGGGCAACAAACAGGGTTTCTGTATTGCCGAGTGATGGTGCATCGAATGCTTCATCGAAAAGGTCGGCATAGTTATCCATTAATTTCAGGCCAAGGCTTGGGGCATCTTCTATCAATTTGGTAGCAGTCTCGTAAGCAAGTTGATAGTATTCTTTTGCTTTGGCAGGGTTATAATATTTGGTTTGCGTGTTGCCTTCATAAGCAGGATTTGACGGATCCTTGTCGTATACCCATGCCAGTGTCAGGTATACACGTGCCAACAGGTGTCGTGCTGCTGCTGCAGAGGCGCGGCCTGATTCCAGGCCATCTAATTGTGGACTGGGTTTGCATAATCTGCTGGCATCTTTCAGGTCAGGTATAATAACTTCCTCGTAGGCTTTCAACATGTCGTGGCGTTCGGCTGAGGTACTGGGTGAAGCATTATAAGTAGTTGTTACTGTAACGTCTCCAAATTGCTCTACCAAATGGAAATAGTTGAAAGCACGCAGGAATTTTGCTTCACCTAAATATTGGTCACGCATTTCAGGAGTAAGCTCATTAGTTGTGACATCTACTTTTTCGGCATTTTCAACCATGAAGTTGAGGGTATTGATTTGCACATAAGCATCGTTCCACAACTTTCTGGGATATTCGTTGTTAGCATTGAATTTTTCTCGGTCGTAGACAGCCAGGTCTTTTGTGCGGTTACTACCTGCCACGTTATTCTTTATTTCGTCGGTACCGGGGTTCATCAGGCCATGGATACCTTCCTCGGCACTATACATGGAACGAATATTGGCATAAACAGAGTTTAGTGCCATGCCGTAACCGGCAGGTGTTGCCATGAAATCTTGCATTACATTTGAATGGTTTTCTTCTTCCAGAAAATCGGCACAGCTTGTTCCAAGCATTACCATTGAAGACAAAACCAAAGTTGACAATATCTTTTTCATGAGTAAAATCAATTTATTCAGTTAATATTTTTAGAAAGATAAATTAAGTCCGAACATGAACGAACGGGTAGGCGGAGTAGTCAAGCTGATAGTGCTGGTTGTTTCCGGATCAATACCACCGTCTTCACGATATTCTTTGCAGAACCAAGTGTATAGATTTGAACCTGTAACGTATACACGCGCTTGTGAGATATTAACTTTCTCTGTTAGTGTTTTGGGCAGTGTATAACCTAATGTCAGGTTTCTGAGTTTTAGGTAAGAACCATCATAGCGTGCTAATAAATCTTTATAAGATACGGTACCTGAGGATGGCTTCGGCCAGCGGGCTCCCGTATTTTCAGGTGTCCAGTAGTCTATATTGAGGTTGTTATAACCACCTTGCATGGTGTTCATCCAGCCATTGTGCATGTCTGAAGTGATGGTACCTCCGCAGCGGAAAGTCCACAAGAATGACAGGTCAAAGCCCTTCCAGGCAAAACGGTTGTTGATACCTCCTTCGAATTTTGGTGCGCGTTGACCGATAAATACTTTATCATCTTCGTTGATAATCTGTGTCTTCTTGGGAGTAACTCCATCTTCTTCGTAGTCAACGTGATGATTCTTGACGCGAATAGTACCTATTACGGAGTTATTGCCGCTTGTAGAATATCCAAAAGATTCGGCCAAAGCACGGTCTTCAGGTGTATCTTGCCAAATTCCGTCGTATTCGTAAGAGTAAATAACCCAGCGGTCCTCACCGACGAAAAGATTTTGGTCTTTATCGAAAGGTATACCTTCGCCAATATCCATTACTGTATTTCTGTTGCCGAAAATATTCAAGTCTGTAGACCATGAGAGTTTTTCCTGACCGTCACCGGCTATATTGACCGTTGTAATATTGAATTCAAGACCGCGGTTTCTTGTTTTTCCAAGGTTGGTCAGATAGCTTTGTGAGTAGCCTGAAGTAGCGGGAAGGTTGACCGGTAACAATAGGTCTGTAGTGTTTTGTTGGTACCATTCAATAGAACCTGTAATACGGTTATTCCAGAATCCAAAGTCTATACCAACATTCCAAGTTTCAGTATTCTCCCAGCCTAAACTTTTATCGGGTACTGAAGCGGGATATACACCCATTACACCGTTGTTACCAAGTAAGTATTTACTGCCGGTATCCAGTCGTGACATTGTTTGATATGCACTGATGGCTGTACTACCCACATTACCCCAGCTGGCACGGAGTTTCAATCCTGATAATGTATTAGTGTTGATATCCTGCATGAAGTTTTCACGCATGATGTTCCATCCTAAAGCAACTGAAGGGAAAGCATGCCATTTATTTCCATCGGCCAAACGGGAAGAACCATCGTAACGTATGGTAGCTGTCAACAGGTATTTATCGGCGTAGCTGTAGTTCAGACGTCCCATCCATGAGAGCAAGCCCCATTTCTCATAACTACCATTACCCGTTACATCGCTTTGAGCCAGTCCTGGGTTGTACCACAACACATTGTCATCGTAATAGTCTTTGCCATCTACGCCGTTTGACATTTTTTCATACTGTTGGGCACTGAACAATCCGGTTAGGTTGATGTTGTGTACTTCGTTGAACACATAGTCCCACGTTACGATGTTTTCCAGCGTATAGTCAATGGTGTGTGTGTAGCCGCCGGAAGAGTAATCTAGTCCGCCCATCTGTTTAGTAGTGTTGCTGGCATAGAATTTGCCCCATGAGTTGTATTTGAGGGTAACACCGCCGTTAAAACGGTATTTGATGCCGAATGGCAGTTTGACTTCCGCATATCCAGTAGTGAAGGTAGAAAGGCTTTTGTCATCGTCGACAGCTGCGTTTTCCTGAGAGTCGAGCAGCGGGTTCCATACATTTTGGCCGCTACCCGGCAGATAAGTGCGCAGACGGCCTTCTTCGTCATACGGAGTGGTGAAAGGAGAGGCGCGTAGAGCCATGTCCATGGGGTTCAGGTCGTCGCCCTTACTCATAATATATGTGTTCAGGGTGGAGAAGCCAACCTTCAACCAATCGTTTATCTGGCTGTCGAGCGACAGTTTGGCGGTCAGTCTTTCAAAGCGGTGTGCCTCATAGTTGTTTTCACCGCGGTAATAGCCAATAGAAGCATTGTAGGTAGTGCGGTCATTACCACCGTTTAAAGATACCTGATGGTTGGTGGTCATACCGTTGCGGAAAATGAGGTCTTGCCAGTCCGTATCATTACCGGCCAGGTAACCTTCCATTTCCTCTTGGTCGCGGAAAACATCGCCTACGCGCATCAAATTGGGGTCATCAATGCCGGTATAAGCTTCAGGATTTCCATTGTAGGTAGCCCATTTTTTTAATTGGATGTATTCTTCACTGTTCATTACATCAAACTGCTTGATGGCAGTGGTAATACCGTAATATCCGTTGTAGCTGACTTGCATTTTACCTTTTTCGCCTCGCTTGGTCGTAATCAGGATAACACCGTTGGCACCGCGTGAACCATAGATGGCAGTTGCAGAAGCATCTTTTAGTACACTGATACTTTCCACATCATCATTATTGATTTCATTCAGGTTGCCAGAGAAAGGAATTCCGTCAACTACAATCAATGCATCGTTGTCACCTCGGATAGAACGTTCGCCACGAATACGTATTTGTGGAGTGGCTCCCGGATGGGTATTACCGCCTGCCATCTGTACGTCCACACCAGCTGCAAGACCTTGTAGAGCTGCACCGATGTTGCCAACGGGATGTTGTTGTAACGCATCGCTTTTTACATTGACCATGGCACCGGTAATGTCCGATTTCTTTTGCGAACCATAACCTACTACTACCACTTCGTCCAAAACTTCAGTGTCGTCTTCCAAAGTGATGTTAAGGAAATTGCTTGTAACTTTTACTTCGGTTGAACGATATCCAATGTATGAGACAACTAATGTAGAGCCTTTTTCTGCGTCAATACTAAAGTTACCGTTGATATCCGAGATAACTCCTGTTGTTGTGCCTTTTACAACAACATTCGCTCCGATGATACTCTCACCGGTCTTGTCCACAACCTTTCCTTTGATTTGCTGCACAGCCTGCCAGGTGGAGGCCATTGCATTTACACTGACTAATAGTATCATATATAGTGCCAATATGATACGTGTTTTTCGTAATGCCATAAATTTAGTTTTAAAATTAAACGATTATTGATTTGTTTGAATTACTTATTTGTTCAGATTCAGTATGAGTTTATCTTGACCTCTTTCAATGACGATTTGGTCGGAATCGAAAGGTGCCTGACAATAAGGATTGTTGTATCGGTATTGCCAACGTAAGGATTTCTCGTTGCCGTTTACTGTGAAAGACTTATCCCAGCCGTATGTAATGATACCTTCGGAGGGTGATGTATAGCTGACGTTGAGTCCGTCTGTCTTAACTGCAGCTTTCTGTATAGCTTCGATGAATTTAGCAAAACTGCCCCATTGCTGTTGCGAACCGGTTTCGCATATCCATACGTTTTGTTTGCCTTTAGCCGTGAGGTCGCACAGCACCTGTCTGTCATCGGCTTTCAATTCGGTAGCAGCGTGCGAATAGAGGGCTACGTATCCGTTATTTTTGCGTCCGAATATCCAGTGTCCGGCTATGTGTACTTCGTCGAATGCTGCAACAGGGAAGTAGGCGTGGGTGAAGTCTTTCTGCTTGTTGGCTGGTATGTTGTAGATACACACTACTACGTTACGTTGTTGTGCTGCACGAGGCAGTATCTCATTGCCCGACCAATGATTGGGTGACCAGCGCAGGTTCTTTCCACCCGGGCAGTTGGTGTAGACCAGTGCTTCGTTACTTAAAGTAGCTTGCCAGATGTGTTGCTGGTAGCCGGGAGCTCCTTTTCGGTAGTCCATGGCACAGCTTAACATATAGTCGGCTGTACGATAGGTTTCGATATTGGCTTCGGAAAGTGCGAAGCGGTCGCGACGCAGCTGGGCTTGTTTGCCTGCTTCGGTTGTTTGTGCTTCGTCTTTCCGGATGTAGTCGTTATAATTACGATAAGGCCATACATCGTATTTCTCTGATATTTGTTTGGACATGCGGATGGCCATGGGATGGATGAACTCCTGCATACCCCAAAACAGGTGACAGTCTTCTTCCTTGTCGTAGGAAAGGCCGTATGCAGGAGCATCTTCTACGTTGATGCTGACACGCTGTTTGCTGAGCATGGGGGTATTGTAGTCGGTGGCGATGTCGCAGATGATTTGCGGGCAGCGGTAGTTGCTGCTTGCCAGCGCTACGGGAGCCATAACCGGGTTTACCTTGAAAGTACCCACGCCGAATACAAGGCGGGTGAGTGAAGACGTGAGGTGTGCACCGTTGATGAGCGAGGTGGCATAAGTGCGTCCGCTGGCTGAGGCAAGGTAACCGCGATAGTTGTTGAGCGCAAGGTCGAACATGAGCAGGTCGAGTACGGCTTTGGCTTTGTTTCTTATTTGTTTGTCTTCGGCAAAGTCATAGAGATTGGCTAGAAGCAACACCTCTACGTCGTAGTAAGTGGACATCCATTCGCTGAATCCGAAACGGAAGCGCCAGTTGAGCCAGTTATTGATAAGGGGTAGTGCGTGCTTGATGTGTTGCTTGCCGGTCATGCTGTTGGTGAAACGTTCTTTTTTATAGAGCTGACCAGCGAGCAGTTCGGCTGTATGATACAGAGCCTGGTGGTTTTCGGTGTGGTAGCAGCGATAAGTTGTGTCGCGGCGTCCGTCGTCCCACCAGTATTTAAAGTCGAGTATGCGCTCTTTGATGTCATCTTTCATGTCTTCGGGCAGATACTTCTGTTGGTTGTCAAGATATACCATGCGGAGCAGGCAGTTGAGGGCAAAATCGTTACAGTCGCGATTGGACTTGATGACTGCAAGCACGTCTTGCAGATTTTCTCTCTCAACGGATAATCCTGCTGTAGCCCGGGCTGCCTGACGGAAAACACTGTAAAGTCCTTTTTCGTCCCCGTTTTCAGCATAGTACTGCAGGAACTCGTTGCGACGGCTTTCGTAGGTTCCTTGCGGACTGCTGTAATAAGAATCAGTCTGTGCCATTATGGTAGGCAGGCAACAGAAGATAGTGGTGAATAATAATAGATATTTCATTTTTTCAGTTTATTTTGTTTTAATCGTAATATCCGTTCCATTCGTAAGGGAATGGGATTCTTTTGTAATAGTCAAGTGAATGACGGGGCTGTTCCAGTTCCTGAGGAATGGGCTGGCCCGAATATTCCTGGAAGAAGAGCAGGCAGGCATCTCTCCACCAAATGGCTTCTTCTTCCTGATATTTCAGCAGGGAGGCTACGTGGCGATAGCGCTCCTTGTCTATCTTTCCTTCTACTTGAGTCCATAGCTGTTGCATTTCCCGTACTTCGTCTACACCTTTGTAATAGTGGAAGACAAGCTCGTTCCACAGTGTCCGGCCCGAAGGCATTGAATAATTCCATGGCAGTCGATGGAACCATAGCAGATATTCTTGCGGACAGTTGGTAAGGCTGTTGAATTGTTCGCATACGGGTTTATGGTATTGCAATACTGCACCGCTTCCAGTTTTTGTACGGTTTATGCCTATGCTGTCGCGTGTCACCTTGTGATAGTCAAAAGCAGTCCATACAGGGTCATTGTGCCAAGGTTCTGGCCCGTTGTGGGTACCGTAATTCATGATGTGGTTCAGCCCCAGCGGCATGGTGTAGTTGACGTATGTTTCTCGTGACATAAGCATTATTTTCAGGATAGGAGCTATGACTTCTTTTTCGTTGGAGAAAGTCATTCTAATCCATTCGTTGGCAATGTCCTGTGACTTTTCGTCGGGATTCCAGGCTAAACGTCCGAAAGCATACCAGTTGGCTTGTCCGAACAGTTGTCCGGTCCAGTTAATGTCACTGCCAATATTAGGTACTCCTGCAATGGCTGAGATATGGTGGCTTTTTTCATATCCTTGTAGTATTTTGGAGACGGTTGAGCCTTGGCCATTTGCGTAAGTATCGGATTGGAGGACTTCTTCAAACAGGGTTCCGAGATAGACCAAATGGTGTGTGTGTCCTAAGTTCTCCTGTGTTATTTGTACTTCCATGGACAGGGGGGTATTGGGCATGCTGCCGAATAGCGGATGGAATGGCTCGCGTGGCTGGAAGTCGATGGGACCGTTCTTGGGCTGTACGAATACATTCCGGTTGAATTGGCCATCCAAAGGTTTGAACTCGTTGTAGCCGGTAATCACTCTGTCGACATGTCTTTCGTTCTGATAGACAAAGGCTCTCCAGAATACGATACCACCAAATGGTTCCAAGGCTTCGGCCAGCATGTTGGCTCCGTCAGCGTGCGAGCAGCCATAATCTTGAGGACCGGGTTGGCCTTCTGAATTGGCTTTGACAAGAAAACCGCCAAAGTCGGGTATGATGGAATAGATTTCCTGTACTTTCTTTTTCCACCATTCTCTTACTTGCGGGTCTTTGGGACTTGCTGTCTTCAGGCCTCCAATTTCTTTGGGTGCACTGAATTTGGCAGTCAGATAAACCCGTATACCATAAGGACGGAAGGCATCGGCCAGGCCTGAAGCCTTTACCAGCCATTCACGGCGCAGACTCTTGGCTTGTGCGTTGACATTATTCAACACGACACCATTAATGCCGATGGAGGCGTTGGCTCGGGCATAATCCTTATAGCGGTCGTCGTTCTTATGCATGGGCAACCGCTCCCAGTTCCAGAGGCTGTAGCCGGCATAGCCACGTTCTATGGTACCGTTCAGGTTATCCCAATGATTCAGAACCCGGTAACTGATTTTAGGATTTTCCTTGATGAACAGATTATCCAGATTCTGCTGTGTCTGCATCAATCTGAGGTAATGGAATATACCATATAAGGTTCCTTTATCGGTTTTGCTGGCAATGATGATGACCTCTTGTTTCTCCATTTTCCGGCTGGCAATTATATAGCCTTCATCGGTCAGTTGGTTTATGCTGTCGGTCAGCAGTGCTTGTTGGTAATAAGGTGCTATGGTTTGTAGCGTTCCTGCTATCAGTGTTCCGTCTTCTACTTTCTCTGTTTCGTTCAGACTGAGTTGCAACATACCTTGCAGGCCTCTTTCCAATTCCTCCTTGGCAGCTTGTAGCTGGGGTGAATTTGCCGGGAACAGGATGTATCTGTTCTTTTTCTGATATTCATGGAGCAGGCGGGTATTATCTGTTGGCTTGTAGCGCAGCCACAGTTCATATCCGTTCTCTGCATGCAAATAGCAGCAGGCAGAAAAATATGCGGCAATCAATAGAAATAGAATCTTGGTATTCATACGGTTACTGTTATTATGCAGAGTTTACGTTTGTTATTTTTCGAGCAGGGCGGTTGCACACCACAGCATGGGTGCCTGTCCGTGCATGTTGCCCGGCAGTGTCTTACGGTTCAGATAGAAATTGCGGTCGTTGTTCTTGTTGGTTCCTTCGCACACGCCGGCAAGGTCGCCTTTTTCGTCCAACTGGCCTACCAGTGCAATCCAAGCTTTCCGTGCGGTAGGACCAAATGAATCTTCATCCAGCCAACCTTTTTTCACTCCTTTAATAAGAGCATAGGTAAACATGGCAGAACCGGATGTTTCGCTCCAGGAAGTTTTATCGTCTATGAGTTGTCCCCATAGTCCGTCTTCTTTCTGGTATTCTTGCAGTGTCTTCATCATCTTACGATACGATTCCATAATACGGCTGTAGTTAGGATTGTCTTGTGGAAGTGAACTGAGTAGTTCTGTCATGCCGGCAGCCATCCATCCGTTACCACGTCCCCAAAAGAAAGGGGCATCTTCAGCGTGATAGAACAAGCCGTTGGGACGTTGTATCTTGTTGAGATAAGTAACCATCTCTGCTGCGGCCCGGTCAATGTATTTGCGGTCTTTGGTCACAAGATAAGCTTGTACTTGTATACAAGAAATCATGAACATATCATCAATCCAGTAACGTGTCTGCCATGACAGATTCTTGTCGAGTAAAGCCTGATATTCTGCTTTATGTTTGGTATTGCGAGGCATTTTCCATTGTTCGTCGGCGTACCACATTCCCATGTGATAGTATATCTTATTATTCGTTTGAAGATATAGTTGGAGAGGTATACAGCCGAATACAGTATGGTCTACATGGTCGGGTTTGGGTTGTAAGTAGCGCTCAGGGCCAAAAATGGGTAAGAAACGGTTTTCCAACAATGAAAGCAGGCGGGAGTCTTTTCTTACCTGTGCATAGCGCAGTGCACCGAACCACGCGCAAGTTTCAGGATAGGTGATTTCGTTGGGCGGTGCCGGATTTCCGTTGAAATTAGGATGAGGTACTTCTACAAAGCGTTGACTCAGCAAGTCTCCTACAACCTCGGGTGAGGCACTGCTTGGCCAGTCTTTGAATATCTTTCCGGGTTTCCCGGCGTATGCATAGCAGGCGAATGTCAGCAGGATGATAGTTAGAAAGTTTTTCATATCTTTTGTGTTTTAAGAATTAGCTTTTTTGTTTAATGATTCTAGATTCTTGGGGGAATCATGTTTTGTAACTCCGGTTTTCTGATGACAAAAGTAGAATGGGCGGAGAATGTTTGCTATATGTTTTTGAGACATTTTAGTATGAGTAAGGCAAATGACACAGATAAGGACAAATATGGCAGAAATACATCCTAAAATTAAAGCTTTAGTATGGCTTCTGACTGAATATTTCCTTTATGCGTTGCATGTCGAACTTGGGTGTGCGGTCATAATTGTAGATTCCGTTCTGTTCTTGTTCGACATCGGTGAGTTGTGTATAGCAATAGCCTGATATATGTTTGTATGAAAGAATTACATCGGTAATTTCTTTCAGACGTGCATAAAACTCTTCCAATGTCTGTGGTCCTTTTCCATACCCCCAACTGTTTTGGGAGAACTGTTTTCCCGATACCCATTTGATACCTCCATATTCGTCGATAAAGTATGGTTGTCCGTTGTATCGGACTTCCATCTTAACGTCTTTCTGTGTAGGTATGCCATTTTGGGGTTCTAAACGTTTTTTCATTTCGGGTCCATTTTGAGCATAGTGGTGTACACTCCATATATCGGTTATGACATGATAGTTTCCACTGGCATCATTGACTGGACGGTTGTCAAGTAAGTGACATAGGCGGTAGGTGTCGGCTATGAGACGGTCATGCTGTGCAGCTTGTTCCATGTTGTTGGGACGGTCCCAGGTTTCGTTGAATGGAGTCCAGCAAATGATGGATGGGTGATTCCTGTCACGTTCCACGATTTCACTCCATTCAGACAGAAAATTGCGGGCTGCTTCCGGACTGCTGGTGTTGACTCCCCAACTTGCCGATTCTCCCCAGGTGAGATAACCCAAGCGGTCAGCCCAATAATGATAGCGTTCTTCAAATACTTTCTGGTGCAGGCGTGCGCCGTTGAATCCGGCAGCCATGCTCAGTTCTATATCGCGTTTTAAGTCGTTGTCGGTGGGTGCAGTCCATATTCCGTCTGGATAGTATCCTTGATCGAGTACAAAGCGAAGATAGTAGGGCTTGTTATTCAGATACAAACGGTTCCCTTCAATATGTATTTTGCGCATTCCGGCATAAGAGGTTACTTGGTCTATAATCTTACCGTCTTTATTTCTGATGTATAACTCTATGTTGTACAAAAAGGGAGATTCGGGTGACCAGGTTCTGATTTTCTTGAGCGGAAGTTCTATACTGAGCGGAGTGGCAGCATTTACAATACGTCGGCAGACTATTTTATCATCTTCTTTTATGACGGCTTCCACTTGCTGGCCGGCAGACAAGGCATAGAATTGAGGGAGGATAGTAAAGCTTTTCTTGTCCAGTTCAGGTAGAATTTGGAGGCTTTTGATGCCAAATTGGTTTACAGGTTCCATCCATACAGTTTGCCATATTCCGGTAACCCGTGTATATTCGCAACCTTGTGAATAGTAATTGCCAGATTGTTTGCCACGGGTTTGCATACCGCTTCTACAGTTATCTTCTACACGAACTACCAGGTGATGTGGTTTCCCATCACTGACAGCAGTGGTTATGTTGACATCAAACGAAGAACTGCCACCCCAATGACGTTTCATTACTTTACCATCGATGTAGATTACCGAATAATAGTCGATGGCTCCGAAATGTAATATCACTTGTTTTCCTTTCCATGAGTCAGGTATTTGTATACTACGGTGATACCACATGGCAGGAATAAAGTCTGTATATCCAACACCGGATAGCTTACTTTCCGGACAGAAAGGAACAGTAATGAAGTTTTCAAAACCTTGACTGTTATAAAGTTTACGATTCATGCCCGACTGGCCAAAATCGAATGTATATGTCCATTGTCCGTTCAAGTTTATCCATTCCGAACGTTTTAGTTGTGGGCGAGGATATTCCGGCCGCGGCAGTTTACTTTCTTTTGCACAAGCAAAAGAAAGGTTCATCAGAACGATGACAATATATAAAATAGCTTTTTTCATACGTATGTCGTTTCTGGTTGATAGAAAGGCTTCTTGTTGTCTCTTTACAGACTATTCAGCAGCTCCACTTTTCCTTCATTCACCAGTTTCAGTATCAGCTCACCGAACAGTGTGTTTTGCCATGCAAACCAGGGGCGGGTGAACTTGGCGGGGTTGTCTTTGTGGAAGGATTCGTGCATGAAGCCGGTACCGGCATCGGTGTCCATGAGGGTCTTGATGCACCATTTGATTTCCTCGTCGTCCTGACTGGTGAAGGCTTTCATCATGATGCTCATAGGCCATATCATGTCATAACCTATGTGTGGACCACCGATACCCTCGCCTGCCGTGCCACGGAAGAAGTAAGGATTGCTGGTGCTCCATACAAAGCGGCGGGTGTTCTGATAAATGGGGTCGTTGATGTCTACGTCGCCCAAGTAGGGCATGGCCAATAGGCTGGGTACGTTGGCGTCGTCCATGAGCATGTGATTGCCGAAACCGTCGACCTCGAAGGCATAGATGGGGCCAAACTCGGGATGGTTGTAGACAGCGTATTTCTTCAGAGCTGCTTCTACTTCATTGGCCAAGGCTGTGCATTCATCGGCCAGGTCGGGACGATGGTTGACGGCGGTCAGTATTTCGGCTGCTTTATGCAGCGATGATACTGCAAAGAAGTTGGAAGGGATGAGGAACTGGAAAGTAGTGGCATCGTCGGAGGGGCGGAATGAAGACACGATGAGACCTACGGGATTGACTGGTGCACCAAGTCCATCGTTGTTCAGTGTGTCGAGTGCGCGTTCTGTCTTGCGTTGGAAGCTGTAGGGGCCTGTCCCGTCTTTGCGCTGCTGCTCCTTGAATGTTTGCAGTATGTTGGCTATGGCCTTGAGCCATTCGTTGTCGAAGATGCTGGCATCGCCTGTCTCTTTCCAATATTGGTAGGCCAGGCGCAGGGGGTAGCAGAGTGAGTCTATTTCCCACTTGCGCTCGTGCAGTTCGGGCTTCATGTCGGTTTTGTCGCTCATCCAATTGCCTCCCACAGGACCGTCGTTGTAGGCGTTGGCGTATGGGTCGATGTTGATACACAGGAACTGGCGGCGTATGACACCTTCGAGCATTTCTTTTAGTTCCGGGTCTTTGTGTGCCAGTTGTACGTAAGGCCATACTTGTGCGCCCGAGTCGCGAAGCCACATGGCGTGTATGTCGCCGGTGTAGACAAAGGTATCGGGCTTGCCGTTGAGCATGCGGAAGTGGACGGTGGTGTCAAGCGTATTTGGAAAGCAGTTCTCGAACATCCAGGCCAGTTTGGGGTTGGTGAGTAGCTGCTTGATGCGTGCTATTTCCGCTTCTACAGCCTTGGAGGTGAACAGGCGGTTTTTCAGAGCAGGCCGGTTGCTTTTGTAGGCGGCTGCCTTCAGGGCATGATTGGTGACGGTTGTGTTGTCTCTAACCGCTGTCATTTCGTTGGCACGGGTGTTGTGAGCCAGCGATAGCATGGCAAGGGCACATAGCCCAAGGGTTTTCTTTTTCATGTGCTGATATATGGTATTAGTTTATATTCTTGTTTTATTTGATGGCTGACAAGCGTGCATACATTTCGACCATGGCGGCTTGTGTGAGCAGCCATTTGCGCTCTTCGTGCGTCTTGCCGCTGAAGTCGGTGTTGAACAGGCCGTGGGCGTCGCGTGCGTGTTGCCAGGCATAGTCCAGGCTTTCGTTGAAGGCGTTCAGGTAGGTTTTGTTGTGGTCGACATGGTATAGCTCGATGAAGCCGCGCAGCATGACGGCCGTGAACCAGACGTCACCTTTCTTCAGGAGCCTGATGGCTTGTCCCTGTTCGGTTTTGTGGTCGGTGAAGAAGTAGGCATAGCAGCCGCGGGCTATGGCCTGCGCCTCGGCCAGGTAGGAGGCCTGTCCGGTCAATTGATAGAGCAGGGTGGCGGCTTGCATCATTTGCCCGCTGTTGTAGGCAAACTTGGCTTTGCCGATATTGCCGTCCAGCGACACGTTGTCGAAGTAGAGGCAGTCGGTACTGTCTTGCAGGTGTTTCTGTGTCCAGTGGTAGAGGGCGCGTCCTTTTTGTAAGTAGATGCTGTCTTGTGTGGCCTTGAACAGCTTCAAGGCCAGTACGGCGCCGGGGGCATTGGAACAGGTGTTTTTTGATTCTTTCTTTTGTTCGCACCAGTAGATGCCTCCACCCAGTTGTTGGTCGGTACCGCTTTCTATGAATTTCCAGATTAGCTCGGCCTTTTGCAGGTATGCCTTTTCTTTGAAAGCGAGGTAGAGGTCGGTGAAGTCGATACCCAGCCAGATGTTGTCGTCGTAGAAGCGGTCGGAGCGCGGAGCTGTACGTATATAAGAAGAGTAGGCTGCCGGCTGCCGGCTGTTGTCGAAGTATTCTTCCACTCCCGGCAATACTCTTTCTCGAAGCATTGTCTGGTAGGCTTTGTTATGAGTAGCCTCGGCCAGAGCGCTGACGGCTGAGACCGTGCCTGAGTAGGGCCACAGGTATGAATACAAGTTGGGTGTATTCTTTTGTTCTGATGAGGCCAGGTAGGTGGCTGTGTAGTTGATGTCTGTCGGATAGTTTTCGCGCAGCAGACAGGTGCCTTCTACAGAGTAGTGAGCATATAGTGAATCGAGTGTCTGTGTAGCCCGTGCCAGTGCTGTTTCGTTGCCCACGACAGTTTGTTTCTGAGTTTTGCAGCCTATTGCGGCAATCAGAGCAATGGATAGAGCGAAGATGACTTGCGGTGTCTTTTTCATTGTTGTTGTTTTTCTAAATGCTGAGTTCTGTGTTTCTCGTTGAATGCAAGAAGGAGTGGCAGCGTGTTGGGCTGCCAATTCCTTCTTTCTCCTGATTTTTTGAATCTGTTTACCTTTTTACGTCCCTTTATATGTTTATTACGTTGTTTAAACCGTATGCAAAGGTAGGGATTGTGGCGAGGTATAGGGTATGATTTCGTGTCATAAGAGTATGTGGACATGTAGTGGCAGAAATATGGAAAGAAATGTCATGAAAATAAATAGAAAAAGCCGCCTTCAGGCTGTCTGGGGCGGCTTGTGACGTTTCTTGTCATGACCGATTATATCTTTCTGCGGAGGCGGTACGTGAGAGAAACGACCAGTCTTGCAGTGTATTCAGGAGGCCGTATGTTAGCAGTTAACTCGGCTCTCGATAGCAGTTAACTCCTGACGTGATAGCAGTGGACTGCTAACGCGATAGTAGTTAACTCCTCAGATGATAGTAGTCCACTACTGTCAAGCAGGTATCAGACTGCTTTGGGAAATGATTGGGAGAGACGATTTATATGTTTGCTTATTTTATCTTCACTACTTTCTCCAGCCTGATATCCTGTGACGAGGCGCCAGCCATGAACAGGACGGGACCAGGCTCTACGGTGAAGGCATGGCGGGCATCATCCCAGTAGCCCAGATCGGCCTTGTCGATGGTGAAGCAGACAGTGAGGCTTTGTCCGGCGGGGATGAATACGCGGCGGAAGGCGCAGAGTTTCTTCAGGGGGCGTTCTACCTTGGATTGGGGCCAGGAGGCATAGATTTGTACCACTTCTTCACCGTCCACGCTGCCGGTGTTCTTTACGGTTACGTCCAGGCGGAGATGGGTTTTGTCCTGCTTGCCCGGGTGGAGGCGGGTGTAGTCAAAGGTGGTGTAGCTCAGGCCGTGGCCGAAGGGGTAGAGCACGTCGCCCTGGTGGTAGAGGTAGGTGCGGCCGTGGCGTATGTCGTAGTCCATCATGGGCGGCAGGTCGGTAATGTCCTTCACCCAGGTTTGCACAGTTCGTCCGGCAGGGTTTACACGGCCGGTCAGCACGTCGGCCAGCCCGTTGCCCTGCTCCTGGCTGCAATGGGTGATGTGGACAATGGCGGGCAGATGCTCCTGGCTCCAGTTGATGGTATAGGGGAAGCTGCTGACTAGCACGAGGATGGTGTTGGGATTGGCCTTGAAGACTTGTTTCAGCAGGTCTTCGTCGGGCAGCGTCAGTGACTTGCGGTCTACGGCTTCACGGCCGTCGCTGGGCACGGGGCAGAACTTCCAGTCGGTGCGGGTGCCGAAGGGGTGGTTGCCGGTGCAGACGATGGCTATGTCGGCCTGTGCGGCGGCAGCTTCGGCACGTCCCATGGCGTTGTCGGGTACATACTGTATTTCCACCTGCTCACCCAGCGCGTTGCGCAGGCCTTGCAGGATGGTCACTTCGTAGGGCGGCGTGCCGCTGTACCAGTCTTGCACAATCTTGTCGGCGTAGGGACCTATGAGGGCTATCTTGCGGATGCGCCGGGTGTCGAGCGGCAGCAGCGGGTTGCCTTGCGGGGTGGCGGCGTTCTTGAGCAGTACGACGGACTTGGCGGTGATTTCGCGCGCCAGCTGCTTGGCCTCGGGTTGCAGGTAGGGCGGCAGGGCAATGGTGTCTTTGCCGATGGACAGATAGGGATTGGCAGCATTGTCGCCGTCGAGGAGTCCCAGTTTCAGAGCCACGTAGAGGTTGCCGCGTATGGCGTTGTCTATGTCGGCCTCGGTCAGTTCGTTGTTGGCCAGGGCGTCTTTCACGGGTTGCAGGTAGTTGTCAAGGAATTGTCCGGTAGTGGCTTTTACTACGGCAGCCGCGCATTGCGACAGCGTGGGATAGGCATGATGGGCGGTGAACAGCAGGCGCAGGGCACCTCCGTCGGTGCAGATGATGCCGTTTTGTCCCCACTCGCGGCGGGCAATGTCGACAAGGCAAGGGTGTATGCTCATGGGTGTGCCGTTCCAGCTGTTGTAGGCGGCCATGAAAGCACGGCTGCCGCCCTCTGTGATGCCTTTATAGAAGGGGTAGGAATAGTATTCGCGGAAGAGGCGATTGTCGAAATCGGAGGAGGTGCTGTCGCGCCCGTCCTCGTTGCTGTTGGCCAGGAAGTGCTTCATCAGGGCCGCTGTGCGCCAGTAGCGCGGATGGTTGCCTTGCTGTCCGCGAATGTGAGCCACGGTGAGACGTGCCGTCAGGAAGGGGTCTTCGCCGAAGCTTTCTTCCGTGCGTCCCCAGCGGGGGTCGCGTGCCAGGTCGGCATTGGGTGCACGCATCACGAGGGCATGGTGCTTGCTGCCGGGGCGCTGGGTGTAGTAGCGGGCTTCTATGGCAGTCTGTTGGCCTACCTTTTCTATCAGGCTTTCGTCCCAGGTGCAGCCCAGGCCGTATGACTGCGGAAAGATGGTGGTGGGGCTGTCGGTCGGTACCATCCGGCCGTTCTGGTCTTTCTCTCGGCCACCCCATGCGGCCGGTCCGCCCAGTGTAAGCCCGTGCAGGCCTTCGAAGTGTCCGCAGGCGGGTATGCCCAGTCGGGGCACTTCTAGGTTGGCAGAGAGGAGCGATAGTTTTTCGTCCAGTGTGAGGACAGACAGGAGGTTTTCTACTCGTTGCTGGTCGGTCAGCGTGGTGTCGCGAAAGGCGAATGTGTTTTTCTGTGCCTGTGCCGTAGGCCATAACGCCAGACAGCACAGCAGGCATAAGAGTTTCTTTTTCATGTTTGTTTCAGATTATAGGGTTTTGTCTTGGTTTCAAAGGTAGTCAATAGGGAGTTTACGGAGGGGATGCTTTTGTTTCCTACAGGTATCTGTTTTGTATTTTTTGCTTCCGTACAGGTAAAATGAAAGCCCCTTGTATCCGGCGAGGGGGGCGATACTCCGGATGCAAGGGGCTGTAGGATTAGCGTTTTATGCCGTCAGGCTTTCTTCTTTTTACCGTAGAAGAACATGCAGTAGATGCCGATGATGACAAACGGGACGCTGAGCCACTGGCCCATGTTGAGCGTCATGCCGTCTTCAAAGCTTACCTGGTTTTCCTTCAGGAACTCGATGAAGAAACGGAAGAGGAAGATTTCCGTCAGGCAGAGGCCGAAGAAGAAACCGCGGCGGGCTGTGGTGCCGTTTTGCGTCTTTCGGTAGAAGTAAATCATGCCGAGGAAGAAGATGAAGTAGGCCAGCGCTTCGTAGAGCTGTGCCGGATGGCGCGGAACCATATCGACCCGCTCGAATACGAATGCCCAGGGCACGCTGGCGGGATTGCCGATGATTTCAGAGTTCATCAGGTTGGCCAGGCGGATGCAGCAGGCGGTGATGGGGGTGGCTACGGCAATCATGTCGAGCACGTCCATGAAGTGCATCTTGGTCTTGCGGCAGTAGAGCCACAGGGCTATGATGAGGCCCAGCGTACCGCCGTGGCTGGCCAGTCCGGCATAGCCGGTGAACTTCCATCCACCCGTGGGCAGGAACTTCACGGGCAGTATCATTTCCCAGAAGTGGTTCAGGTAGTATTCGGGTTCATAGAACAGGCAGTGTCCCAAACGTGCACCAATCAGGATGCCGAAGAAGCAGTAGAAGAACAGCGGTTCGAACTTCTCGTCGGCTATCCGGCGGTCGCGATACTGCCTGCGCACGATGAAGTAGGCCAGAGCCAGTCCGATAATCCATAAGATACTGTAGTAGCGAATGGAAATGCCGAAGATGTTGAACAGTTCGGGGTCTGGATTCCAGTGGATGGTAAGTAATGGTAACATGTCTTTAAATAAGTTTTAGTAGTCGGTTTATGGGTTTTCTGTCTTGGGCTTGATGAAATCTGTCGGCTTGCCGTCCGTTTCCTGTCGTTCTGGGTGGCAGCCGGTTTCATATCCTCTTGCTTACAGTTGCCAAAAATAGCTTTTATTTTTAAGGCCACAAACAGTGTACTCAAAGATTTCGGAACTTTTCGGCTACCATGCGGTAGGTGGGAATGTCAATGCCGTGTTCCTCGGCGGCGACAATCATGTCGAACAGCAAACCCTGCACCTCGCTCTCGTGTCCGCGTGCCAGGTCCTTCTGCATAGAGGCAGTGCCGTGCGGGTCGAGCTTGTCCATTACCTTGAGGTTATACTCCACCAGGTCTTCCTTCGGCTCAATGCCCAGTTTGCGGCCCAAGGCGGCACTTTCGCGTGAGAGGCCGATAAATGTATCGCGCACGACGCCGGGCTTCTGTACTTCGCCCATAGGCACGTCGTAGTAAGCTCCCGTTACGGCCATGGCCGAGATGAACGACCACTTGACAAAGGTGTCGCGGTTGATGTCGTCGGACAGGTCGGCCTTGATGCCGCTGTTCTGCAGGTCGCGCTGTACCTCCTCCAGTGTTTCACGGGGAACAACTGTGCCGCGGTGTGCGCCATAGACCAGACGGAATATCTTGCCCATCTGCGTGATTTCGCCCTTGCCGCTGACGAAGCCTACGATGTAGATGCACCCGTCGAGTACCGTCACGCCGGGTACCAGCCGCTGTATGCGTGGCCCTGTGCCGTAGACGTTGAGGATGGGAATGACGATGGTTTCGGGTTTTGCGGCACGGCGGATGAGGTCGGTGATGGAGTCTACCGAATAGCCTTTGACACAGACAAAGATGACGTCGGCTTTGTCCTGGTATTCCTCGGCCGTGCAGGCGGGGATGTGCAGGGTATGTTCGCCCTTGAGGTCGGAGTGCAGACGCAGTCCGTGTTCGCGCATGGCGGCCAGGTGTTCGCCGCGGGCAATGCAGGTCACATTCTTGCCTGCCAGTGCCAGAAAGGCGGCAATGCTTCCGCCTACGCCGCCGGTACCTGCAATGAGATAGTTCTTCATGATGTATTTGTTTTTGGGTTAGTATTTATTGTTTATTTATTCGTTCAAGCAATTCCTGCGGGTTGAAATGCAGCCGGGAGAAGGCGAACCATTTCTTGCCCAAGTCCTTCAGTGAGGCTCCGATGTGATAGACATCGGCATCGATGATAAGGAAACGGTCGTGCGACTGCCGGTATTCGTTGACCGTGATGGGCGGATATTCGGCATTGTACCGCTGGATGTCGAGCTGCAGAGCCTGGCTGATGCGGGCGGTGAATATGGTAGCTTCTACTTCGGGGTTCCGTTTGCTTAGCAGCATCAGGGTGCTTTCGTCCACGTAGTTGTCGATAAGGACAATCCGCTGTCGGGCGGACTTGACGAGGTCGGAAGCAAAGGCATAGGCATCGAATATCTGGCCTTCGAAGAAGATGCCTTCGACGGGTGGCAGCGAGGTGCGGACAAAGAACTCTATACGTTCGTCGTGTCGGGCAACGGTCTTTTCCAGTTGCTCGATGCGGCGGTTGATGGAGTAGCCTTTGAGGAGGTAGTCTTTCAGGACTTGGTTGGCCCATTGGCGAAATTCGACTCCGCGGCGAGATTTTACACGGTATCCGATGGATAAAATCATATCAAGATTGTAGTATTCCACCTGATAGGTCTTGCCGTCTGCGGCAGTTGTCGCAAATTTTGCGACAACTGACATTCCTGATAATTCTTCTTTCAGTGCATTTCCTATATGTTTGCCGATTGTCTTGATGTCTCGGTCAAACAAATTGCTGAGTTGTTGCCTGTTCAGCCACACTGTCTCATCCTCCAACCGCACTTCCAGTTTGAGTGTCCCGTCAGGTTGATACAATATGATTTCTCCTTCCTTTTCCATGCTGTCAGGTTGAGTTGTAATAGATTATTCAGTATCTTTTATTGTCTTATTCTATCATTCCGGGGCTCAGTTGCCTTGCCCAGTCACATACGTTTCCTTTTCCAGATAGTAGATTCCTTCGCCCCGGTCGCCGTTGTCCAGGTCTTCCAGTTCTACCTTGAAGACGTGGTAGGGCAGGGCGTTATCTTGCTTGGGACGGTCTACGGTGAGCAGGTAGGCATTGGTGCAGAACCGGTCGGTCATGTACAACGTCACCGATTGCTTGTGCAATATCTTCACCTCTTCGCCGTCTATCCATACCGTAATCTTTGCACGGTCGGCGGCAGGGCCGAGAGACAGGTACAGGGCTTTGGGGTCGAGCGGCTGTTGTTCTGTTTTCGAAAGGTCTTTCCCTGCCATCAGCAACTCAGGATGTTCTTCGATGGCCTTTTGCATCCGTGTCAGCCCTTGTGGTTGGAAAAACAACTGGTAAGCGGGTACACTGCCGGGGATGCGGAAAGCGCGTAGCCCGTAGACTTCCATGCGGTGATAGCGGATGTCGAGCGTGGTGTCGCGGTCGGCAATGAAATCCCATCCCCAGAACTCCAGCCGTTTGTCCGCCTCCGCTACGTGTGCGGGAGCCGTGTGCAGGTAGCGTTGGAAGTTGACGGCGGCCATGCTGGGGTATTTCCCTTTGGGCAGGCGTATCGTGTAGCGTCCGTCTTTGCCGGTGAGGGTCTGGGCAACTATCCTGAAGCCGTTGCCTTGCCAAAGGACGGTCGTGCTGTCCAGGGGAAGTCCCTGAAAGTCGGTCACACAGCCACGGATTGTTACGCTATCTGCCTCGGTTTGTGCCTGTAAGGGCAAGGCCAGGCAGGCGAGGAGAAATAAAAGGATTGTTTTCATGGGCTTGCGCTTATTCTTTTATATATGGTTATTATAGACCGGAGAAGGCATCGGGCATACTTCCCTCAAAGCCTTCTCCGTCTATTCTCTTATCAACTCGTCAACTTGTTCCCTTGTCAACTTGTTAACTTGTTTACTCGTCCACTTCTTACACGTTGAACCGGAAGTGCATGATGTCGCCGTCCTGCACCACGTATTCCTTGCCTTCCACGCTGAGCTTTCCGGCCTCGCGTACGGCAGCTTCGGAGCCATACTTGATGTAGTCGTCGTACTTGATGACCTCGGCGCGGATGAAGCCTTTTTCGAAGTCGGTGTGGATGACACCGGCACATTGCGGAGCCTTCCAGCCCTTGCGATAGGTCCAGGCCTTTACTTCCATTTCGCCGGCGGTGATGAATGTTTCCAGGTTCAGCAGGCTGTAGATGGCCTTGATGAGTCGGTTGCAACCGCTTTCCTTCAGTCCCAGGTCTTCCAGGAACATTTGCTTTTCCTCGTAGGTCTCCAGTTCGGCGATGTCGGCCTCGGTCTGTGCGGAGATAATCATCAGCTGGGCATCCTCACCCTCGATGGCTTTGCGCACCTGCTCCACATAGGCGTTGCCGGTAGCGGCCGAGGTATCGTCTACGTTGCACACGTAGAGCACCGGTTTGGTGGTGAGCAGGAACATCTGCTTGGCACAGGCCTCTTCGTCTTCGTTCAGCAGGGCGACGGTACGTGCGCTCTTGCCTTGCTCCAGAGCTTCCTTGTAGCGCAGCAGAAGTTCATATTCTACCTTGGCGTTCTTGTCGCCGCCCACCTTGGCTACCTTTTCTACGCGCTTGATGCGGTTTTCCACCGTTTCCAGGTCCTTCAGTTGCAGCTCGGTGTCGATGATTTCCTTGTCGCGCACGGGGTTGACAGAGCCGTCAACGTGTACGATGTTGCCGTTGTCGAAGCAGCGCAGCACGTGGATGATGGCGTCGCACTCGCGAATGTTGCCCAGGAACTGGTTGCCCAAGCCTTCGCCCTTGCTGGCGCCCTTTACAAGTCCGGCAATGTCTACAATGTCGCACACGGCAGGAACGATGCGTCCCGGGTGGACAATTTCGGCCAGACGGGTCAGTCGCTCATCGGGTACGGACACTTGTCCCATTTGGGCGTCGATGGTACAGAAAGGAAAGTTTGCCGCCTGCGCCTTGGCGCTGGACAGGCAGTTGAAAAGGGTGGATTTTCCCACGTTGGGAAGGCCCACGATACCTGCTTTTAATGCCATAAGTATATCTTGTTTTTAGTTATTGTTCAATTATTTGTCTGCAAAGATAGCGAAAGGTGAGCGCAGAGACAAACAGAAAACAAAGTTTTCAAGTTTGACTATGACGAACCGCATCCTGTCTTCTCCAAAGATGACATGAAAGGCGAGCGCAGAGGCAAACGGAAAACGAAGTTTTCAGTGTTTGGCATTGCAGGAGGTAGGCGAGGTGATAATATAATTGTTGTTTGGCTGCTTCCAATCCCTTTTGCAGGGATGTATAGAGCCGGTTTGATAGCAGTTAACTCCCCTCGCGATAGCAGTGTACTCCTCTCGTGATAGCAGTTAACTCCTCACGCGTTAGCAGTGTACTGCTATCGACCAGGGAGTCCACTACTAATAAATAGAGGTTGGAGTAGGTGCAGAACTGTGTCGGCGGGGGTGTCTAAAAATTAGACACCAGTGTCTAATTTTTAGACAGTTGGGCGAAAATAGAGAATGTCTTATTGGTTGATAATCAGGTAGATAATATTTTTGGCACGGTTTCTGCATAGCATTTGGCAGCAAACAACTTAAAATACCAAGATATGAAACAATTCTATTATGCTCTTCAGACTCTGCTCAGGGGAAAGGCAAGCGTTCCTTTCAAGGTCGTTTCCCTCGGACTGGGGCTTGCCATGAGCATTCTGCTCTTTGCCCGTGTGGCTTACGAGCAGAGCTACGACACGTGCTTCAAGGATTATGACCGCCTCTACCAGGTGTGGTCCATGTTCATTACAAAGGGTGAGAATCCCGAGCCGCAGACCATGAACATGGGTCCGTTGGCGGGAGCCATACTGGAGAACTTCTCTGACGAGGTGGAAGGGGCTACCTGCACGTGCCGCTACCTGGCCTCATGGCCGCTGTACTACGGCAATACACGTTTCAACGAACGTAAGCTCTGTGCCGACTCGCTGTTCTTCCAGACCATGGGCATCGAGGTGCTGAGTGGTAATCCTGTGCAGGACTTGCAACAGCCCAACGTGGTCTACCTGTCGGAGAGCCTTGCCCGGCGGATGTTTGGCGGTGACAATCCCATCGGCAAGGTCATCAGCTACAACCATGAGCGCGACCTGACCGTGCGCGGCACCTTTGCCGACCTGCCCGACAATACCACCGTCGGCGCACAGGCCGTCATCTCCCTGCCTCCAGCTTGGGCAGCCAAGCAGATGAATTATTCGTGGGATGGAGGCGACTCTTACTATCAGTATGTGCGCCTGCGCCCTGGCGTCGACGTGGACGACCTGAACGCCCGCATGAAGAAGATGGTGGAGAAGTATCTGCCCGAACGCGATAGCTGGAGCTATGCTGCCTATGTGCAGCCCTTGCGCGATACCTTCCGTCAGCAGGACGACGTCCGCCGCATGTACACCATCATGCTGACGCTGGGCCTGTCCATCCTCTTCATCACGGCCCTGAACTACGCCCTAATCTCCATCTCCTCGCTCAGTCGGCGGGCCAAGATGGTGGGCGTGCACAAGTGCAGCGGCGCCAGTGGAGGCGGCATCTTCGGCATGTTCATGCTGGAAACGGTCATTGTAGTAGTGCTGGCGCTGGCTTTCATGGCGCTGCTACTGTGGGGCTTCCGCGACTTTGTGGAAGATACTGCTGCCACCAAGCTGACGAACCTTTTTGAAGGCAGCCGCCTGTGGGTGCCTGCCGCTACGGTGGCGTTGCTCCTGCTGGTGGGTGGCGTGTTGCCGGGCCGTTTGTTTGCCCGCATCCCCGTCAGCCAGGTGTTCCACCGCTACACCGAGGGCAAGAAGGGTTGGAAGCGGCCGCTGCTGTTTGTGCAGTTTGCGGGCGTCACCTTCATCTGCGGCCTGATGTGCATGGTCATGATGCAGTACAGCTACGTCATGAGCAAGGACATGGGCTTCAGCACCGAGCGCATAGCGGGCACCTACCTGCCTTTCAAGACGGCCAAGGAGTGTGACAATGCCTACAACTTCTTCCGCAGCCTGCCCTATATGGAAGACCTCTCCGCTGCTTACGGCAATCCGCTGGAAGGGTACAGCGGCTGTTTTATCAACGGCGAAAACGGACAGGTGCTCTTCTCGGCCCGCTTTGATGCCTGCATGGACAACTATTACGACCTGATGGGCATGAAGCTGAAGGAAGGCCGCTTGCCGCGCGACAACAGTGAGGTGGTGGTGAACGAAACCTTCGTCAGGCTGATGAAGTGGGGCGACGAGGGCGTAGGCCAGCTGGTGCACACCATGGGCGAGACGGTCACGGTGACAGGCGTTTTGAAGGACTTTCAGATAAACGGCTTTTATGCCGAGCCGATGCCCTACATAGGCTTCAAGACCAGGCAGTTCAACAACGGCCTGCACTTCCTGCTCAAGGAGCCGTTTGCCGAAAACCTGCAACGGCTGACCAAGGATGCTGCCGCGGCCTTCCCCGACAAGACCATTGACTTCACCTCGATGGAACAGGCCATGCAGATGATGTACAATCCCGTGCGGGTGTTTCGTAACGCCACTACCGTGGCGGGTGTGGTGATGTTCTTCATCATGCTCATGGGGCTGCTGGGCTATACGGCCGACGAAGTACAGCGTCGCAGCAAGGAGATAGCCATTCGCAAGGTGAACGGTGCCGAGGCTTCCAGCATCCTCCGCCTGTTGGGGTGCGACGTGCTCTGGGTGGCCGCTCCGGCGGTGTTGCTGGGCGTGTTGGCGTCGTGGTACGTCAACTCGCTGTGGATGGACATGTTCACCTCGCAGGCATCCATGTCGGTAGTGATGTATATACTGATAGGCCTGGCCGTGCTGGCGGTCATCATGGGCTGCGTGCTGGGCAAGGCATGGCGCATAGCCAACGAGAATCCGGTAAAAAGCATCAAGAGCGAGTGATGAGTATGGCACACAGATGACACAGAAGGGACGGATGACCACAGATTCTTATATTCTATCGGTCAGTCAATAATTTTAATACTCCGCGGTCATCTGTTTAAATCTGTGTCATCCGTGTGCCATCCGAATAAGTAAATAATAACTAAAACATATAGAACAATGATTGAAATCAACAACCTTAGCAAAGTATTCCGTACGACGGAAGTGGAAACCGTAGCATTGAACCACGTGAACCTCGAAGTGAACGAGGGCGAATTTGTAGCCATCATGGGCCCATCGGGCTGTGGCAAGTCAACCCTGCTGAACATCCTCGGCCTGCTGGACAATCCCACCGAAGGCAGCTACAAGCTGCTGGGACAGGAAGTAGCCAACCTGCGCGAGAAAGACCGCACCCGTGTGCGCAAAGGCAAAATAGGCTTCGTATTCCAGAGCTTTAACCTGATAGACGAGCTCAATGTGTTTGAGAACGTGGAACTGCCTCTGACTTATCTGGGCGTCAAGGCATCGGAGCGCAAGCAGCGTGTGCACGACATTCTGAAGCGCATGGCCATCAGCCACCGTTCGCAGCACTTCCCGCAACAGCTGTCGGGTGGTCAGCAGCAGCGTGTAGCCATTGCCCGTGCCGTGGTGACCAACCCCAAGCTGATATTGGCCGACGAGCCTACCGGTAACCTGGACTCAAAGAACGGTGCCGAGGTGATGAACCTGCTGAGCGAACTGAACGGCGAGGGAACAACGGTCATCATGGTGACGCACTCTCAGCACGACGCCAGTTTTGCCCACCGCACGGTGCACCTGTTCGACGGTAGTGTGGTGGCGAGCAGCCTGAACTTGTAATTTGGGGGAGTTAAAGGGAGTTAGAGGGAGTTATTGCCTGCCTCACGGCAGGCTTAGGAGTTAAAAGCCGATACATGTTCATGTCTGTTACACTATTGGCCTTTAACTCCCTGAACGGAGCGAAGCGGAGTGATAACTCCCTCTTACTTCCCTTAACTCCTACCTTATCATCAACCAAAGAAACTATGCGACACCTGTATTATACCCTTCAAACCCTTCTCCGCGGCCATGGCGGCACCGCCGAGAAGATTATCTCCCTCACGTTGGGACTGCTCATGGGCGTGCTGCTCTTCGCGCAGATAGCCTACGAGTTGAGCTTCGACCGCTTCTATCCGAACCCTGATACGCTCGTCATGCTGCGCATGAGAAACGTGGACAAGGGAGTGCCCAAACCCGAATACAACTACGGCACCTACCGCCCGGCGGCAGCCGACCTCAGCGAGGCCTTCCCCGAACTGGTGGAGAGTGCCAGCCTGACGTCCAACTTCTGGACACCCACCTTCTACAAGGACGACAAGAAGCTGGAGGACATCCAGACCCTCTTTGCCGATACCGCCTACTTCGCCACCACCGGCCTGACTCTGCTGCAAGGTGACCCCATGGACTTGGGGGTGCAGGGCAACGCCTTCATCTCCGAAAGCAAGGCCCGCGAGCTCTATGGCGGCGAAAGTCCCATAGGCAAGGAACTATCGGTGGAGAAGCTGTTCAATGTCATCATCCGCGGCGTCTATGCTGACATGCCGCGCAACAGTATCATGCCCCACGACCTGCTGCTCTCCATGGCTGCCATGGACTGGGCTTACGGACGGGGCACGTGGGGAACGAACAACCTTTATGGTATTCTGTTCCGCCTGAAGCAGCCCGCCGACGTGGACGCTATGAACAGCCGCATCCAGCAGGCGGTGGAGCAATATACCGACCCGCACCTGGGCGACGACGTAGTGACGGAATACAGCGTCCTGCCCTTGTATAGGGTTTACCGCTCCTATCCCGACAGCACGCGCCGGCTGGTCATCCTCGGCGTGCTGGGCTTCTCCATCTTCTTCGTCTCCATTCTGAACTACGTGCTGCGTGCCGTGGCCGCCATGAGCCGGCGGGCCAAGATGGTGGGTGTGCACAAGTGCAGCGGAGCCAACGCCTGGCACATCCTCTCGATGTTTCTTTGGGAGACGGGGCTGCTGGTAGCGGTTTCCATCCTTTGCGGTGCGATGTTGCTGTATCTGTTCCGTGAGCAGGTGGAGGAACTGCTGGGCAGCCGTCTGACCGACCTCTTCACCTGGCAGACACTCTACGTGCCGCTGGGCACGGTGCTGCTGCTCCTGCTGGTGGCGGGCGTGGTGCCGGGGCGCATCTATGCCCGCATCCCCGTGACGCAGGTGTTCCGTCGCTACACCGACGGCAAGCGCTCGTGGAAGCGCGGCCTGCTGACGGTGCAGTTCATTGGCGTGGCCTTCATTGGCGGGTTGCTGATGACCACCGTGTGGCAGTATCACGAACTGATGACGCGCAGCGTGGGCTTCCGCTCCGAAGGGCTGGCTGTGGGTACGGTGACGGGCAATATCCAACGGGCGCAGGGCGTGGGCGACGCCATCCGGCGTGAGCCATACGTCGAGGCCGTGGCTGCCAGCGGCTCTCATCTGCTTGCACACTTCAGCACCAGTCGCCTGACCGACAATCAGGGCAACTTCATCTGCCCCCTGCACTTCACGATGATGGACAAGAATCTGCCGCAGGTGGCGGGTCTCCGGCTGCTCGAAGGCCATTGGCCGCAGCACCGGGGCGAGGCCGTGGTGGGTCGCAAGACGGTGGAGACGCTGAAGTGGGGTGACACCGCCATCGGCCGCCAGCTGCCCATCGACCTCTCGTGGGCGGGACTGAAAGAACCGGCTGTTGTGACAGGCGTGGTGGAGAATGTGCGCAACATGGGCTTCTTTGCGGGGCAGACCTGCACCGCCTTCATCCTGCACGAACGTGTCCGTAATTTCAACGTCCGCCTGAAGGCTCCGCTGGACGAGAACCTGAAGAAGCTGAACGCCTTCGTCAAGTCCACCTATCCCGACCTGTCGCTGGAGTTTACCACCTACCAGGATATCCGCCGCCAGCAGAACGCCAGCGTTTCCGCTTTCCGCAACACCGTGTGGGTCACTACCGCCTGCATCATCCTCATTGTGCTGATGGGGCTTATCGGTTACGTCAGCGACGAGACACAACGCCGCTCCAAGGAGATTGCCGTCCGCAAGGTGAACGGTGCCGAGGCTTCCGACGTCCTGCGCCTGCTCTCGGTGGATATTCTGAAGATAGCCGTCTTGGCCGTTGCAGTTGGCATGGCTGTGGCCTGGTACGTCTCCGGTCAGTGGATGCAACAGTTTGCCGACAGCGGCCTGCTCTCGCCTCTGTGGTTCGTCCTTCTCGCCCTCCTTTTGCTGGTGCTCGTAGTAGCAGTGGTGGTACTGAAAGCGTGGCGGATAGCCAATGAGAATCCGGTGCTGAGCATTAAGAGCGAGTAGGCAGTGGTTAGCGGCGTTAATCAGCGGTTAGCGGTTAACGGTCAGTGGTTAGTATTTTACTGATAACTTATAAACTCAAGAACTCAAAAACTTAAAAACTTAAAACCTCAAAACCCTCCTATCCATGAGACGTTTGTATTATATTCTCCAGACCCTGCTCCGAGGTCATGCCTCCAGCTTTGTCAAGCTGCTGTCGCTGACGTTGGGGCTTACCGTGGGTATGCTGCTCTTTTCGCAGATAGCCTACGAGTTGAATTACGACCGCTGTTATCCCGAGGCCGACCGGCTGGCCATTGTTCGTGTTAAGATGACCAATACAGTGGATAAACACACAGCTTATACGGGTTACGACTATACAGTCTACGATGCGGTGGCACCTACGTTGGCTCAGGATATGGCGCAGTGGGTGGAGAGCGGCACTACCGTGTATCCTTCTGACGATAAGCCTGTCTTCTATGAGAGGCGGCGGCTGGAAGGGGCGCAATACCTGATGGTGGACACCTGTTTCTTTCGAACCATTGGCATCGAAGTGCTGCGGGGCAATCCACAGGACCTCATCAGGTCCGATGCGGCCTTTGTGTCCGAGAGCTTTGCCCGCAAGACATTCGGCAGCGACACAGACCCTGTGGGCAAGCTGCTGGAACTGGACAAGAGAGATACGCTGACCGTATGCGGCGTCTACCGCGACATGCCGCACAACAGCCTGCTCCGCCATGATTTCCTAGCTTCCATTCATCGCAATGGCGGCTACTACAACGGCAGTGGCTGGGCATGGAACGACATGTTCTATGCCATCCTGCGCCTGCGTAATACTGCCGACGTGACGGCTGTCAACTCCAACCTGCAACGCACCGTGCAACAATACACCGACACCGAACGCGACGGCTGGAAGTACGAATACAGCGTCCTGCCTTTGCCGCAGAAACATACGGACGACCCTGACACCCGCCAGCGGCTTCTCATCCTGGGCGTGCTGGGCTTTGTCATCTTCTTCGTATCGGCCATGAACTATATACTGGTCACCATTGCTTCGCTCGGCAACAGTGCCAAGGCGGTAGGCGTGCACAAGTGCAGCGGGGCCGGGCAGGGCAGTATCTTTGCCATGTCGCTGGTAGAGACGGGACTGTTCATTCTGGTGGCTGCCGTGCTGTCGGTGGTGCTGATAGGGCTTTGCAGTGACCTTGTCAGCGAGGTGCTGGGCGTGGAGCTGCGTGAGCTCTTCACGTGGCAGACGCTCTGGGTGCCGTTGCTCACGGTGGTGCTCCTGCTGTTGGTGGCAGGCGTATTGCCGGGGCGTATGTTTGCCCGCATCCCTGTCACCCAGCTGTTCCGCCGCTATACCGACGGCAAGCGGGGCTGGAAAAGTACGCTGCTGGCGGTGCAGTTTGCCGGCGTCAGTTTTGTGCTGGGCCTGCTGGTGTTCACCATTCTGCAATACAGCCTGCTGATGGGGCGCGACATGGGTATCCGTCTGCCGGGACTGGTGGAGGCGGAAGGTCGGCTGGACTATCGTAAACTGGAAAATATATACGACTATATGCGGCGTCGGCCATACGTGGAAGACGCCACCATGTCTACTTCCAGTGTCTTGTGGCAGTACTGGACGCAGGGACTGTATGCCAACAACGGCGACAGGCTGTGTACGCTGAACTTCAACTACGTGCACTATAATTACCCCGACGTGATGGGCATTGAAATAGTGGAGGGCAGGACGATGCAGAAGAAGTTCGACCTGCTTGTGAACGAGGAAGTGGTGTGCCGCATGAAGTGGACCGACGGTGCTGTGGGCAAACGATTGAACAATGTGCCCGACGAGTGGGGCACCATTGTGGGAGTCTTCCGCGATGTGCGTAACGAAGGCTTTGAGTCGCCCCAGCAGGCCATTGTCCTGGTGGCAAATCCTTACGCCAACCTGGTCTCCGAAGTCCGCCTTAAGCCTCCCTATGACGACAATCTGCATCGGCTGAATGCTTTTGTCGAGGAAACCTTCCCCGACGTTTACCTGCACTTTGTCCCGCTGGCTGATAAGGTCAGAGACATGTACTCCAATGTCTCCCGCTTCCGCAATGCCGTTTGGCTCACTTCCGCCTTCATCATGCTTATTGTGCTGGTGGGCCTTATTGGCTACGTGGGCGACGAGACCCGACGTCGCTCGAAGGAGATAGCCATCCGCAAGGTGAACGGTGCCTGTGTGGCCGACATTCTGCGCCTGCTCATGCGCGGCATTCTGCGTGTAGCGGTGCCTACGGTGTTGGCCGGTACGGTAGCGGCCTGGCTGGTGGGTCGTGTCTGGCTGGGACAGTTCGTCGAGCAGGCGGTAGTCAGTCCTTTGTGGCTTGTTCTGCTGGCTCTTCTGCTGCTGGCGCTCGTAGTGGCGGTGGTAGTGCTGAAGGCATGGCGGATAGCCAATGAGAATCCGGTGCTGAGTATTAAGAGTGAGTAGGCAGTGGTAAGTGGTGAGTGGTAAGCGGTTAGCGGTTAACGGTCAGTGGTTAGTATTTTCCTGATAACTTATAAACTCAAAAACTCAAGAACTTACACAACTCATAAACTCACAAACTTAATTACCATTGGACACTTTGCTCCTGAAAGCTTTACCGGAATGTTGTGAGAGGTTGTGATAAAAGTCGGCCTTGTGTGCTGAAATCTCTATCTTCAGCTTAAAGATACAAATCTTCAACCTAAAGATGCGTATCTTTAGCCTGAAGATACATAACTGCAGGCTGAAGACAGGCTGCTTTTCAGGCTTTGACAGGTTTTATGTGCGGGAAAAACAGTTTTGGAGTGAAGAATAAAAATAGAAATTGCAGGCATCTTTCTGCTGTAGTCTTAATACCTGGCTTGGCAGAAGACGAGAGTTCATAAATTAAATATCCGTTATCTATGTTTCGATACCTATATTACGCCGTTCAAAGCTTGACCCATAGGGCAGGCAGTAATGTCATCAAGGTTGTTTCACTGTCGTTGGGGCTGCTGGTGTCCGTGTTTCTCTTTGCGCGGATAGCCTTTGAACTGAGTTTCGATAACTTCTATCGCGAGGCCGACAAGCTCTATCAGGTGAAGACCGGATGGCTGAAGGACGGAGTGGCGCAGGGTAAGGAGTCGGTCTATACGCTGATTCCCGTTCCGGCTACGATAGCCGAGGAATATCCCGACCGGGTAGAGGGAGCCACGGTGTGCTGTACGCTATTTGACGATGACTACCGGCTGGGCGACCGGAGGGTGAAGTTGCAGACTGTGATGGGCGATACGCTGTTCTTCCCGGTCATGGGGCTGGATGTGCTGGAGGGCAATCCGCAGGACCTGGCCAACCCTGATGTAGTTTTCCTCTCGGAGAGCGGCGCGCGCAGTATGTTTGGCAGCGAAGACCCCCTGGGAAAGACGGTGAGCTATGACATCTGGGGCGAGGAGGCCGTGCTGCTGGTAAAAGGCATCTTCCGCGATGTGCCGCTGAACACGTCGCTGGAAAAGCGGCCTGAGGCGGTGGTGTCCTTTGCCACCATAGGGCGACATACGCGGTGGGCAACGGGTTGGAACAGCGGTGGCAACTACAACGGTTTCGTGCGCCTGCGCAGCGGCAACGATGCCGCCTGGCTGAATGAGCGGCTGACTGCCGCCATAGCCCGCCACCTGCCGCCCGGCAGCGGGCTGGAACTGTCGGTACACATCCGTGACGCTGGTGTTCCGGCGTTATACATCGGGTCGCCGGGGCTGGAAGCGTACGTTGCTGGTGGTGCAGTTTGCCGGGGTAGCCTTTGTGCTGGGCATGCTGCTGATAGTGGCGGTGCAATACTATCATCTGACAGAGCGCGACCGTGGCTGGAATCCCGACCGCGTGGCTATCGCCTACCGCGGGCAGCTGGACGGTGAGCAACTGTGTGCGCAGTTGCGGCATTTGCCTTATGTGGAGTCGGTTGCCTCGTCGAATTGTACGATGCAGGGCTTCGTATCCAACCGGCAGGTGTGCGATGCGCAGGGCAACGAACTGTTCTTTCCGCGCAACGCCTGGTTTACTGCCGACTACCTGCCTTTCATCGGCCTCCGGCTGAAGGAAGGGCACAACCTGACGGGCAGCGGACAACTGCTGGTGAACAGTACCTTCTGCCAACGGATGGGGTGGACGGACAGTCCGATAGGCCGTCGGGTGAACGACTATGGTACGGTGGTAGGACTGCTGGACAGCTTTGCCTTTCCGGCAGCTGTGAACGACGCCGAACCCGTGATGGTGGAGTGGTGCGAGGGCGTTGGGACATCGGTCTCCGTACGCCTGAAGGAGCCTGCCGACGACAACCTGCACCGCCTGAACGAAGACATGGCGCGCATCTGGCCGCAGGGCAATCTGGTGTTCCGCTCCATGGAGCAGGACATCAGCCGTCAGGCCAACGCCGTGCGCATCTTTCGTAACGTGGTGCTGCTTTCGTCCGTGGCCATTCTGTTCATTGTGCTGATGGGGCTGATAGGTTACGTGAATGACGAAATCCGCCTCCGCTCGAAGGAGATAGCCATCCGCAAGGTGAACGGTGCCGGGCGCAGCCATGTCCTGTGGCTGCTCTTGCGCGAGGTGCTTTGGCTCTCCGTTCCTTCGGTGCTGGCGGGCGTGCTGGCTGCCCGATGGGCCGGTCGGGTGTGGATGGAGCGGTTCAGCGACGCAGCCGCCCTGTCCGGTGCACTCTATGCCCTGCTGGCTATCCTGCTGTTAGGACTTGTGGCGTCAGCGGTGGTGCTGAAGGCGTGGCGGATAGCCAATGAGAATCCGGTGCTGAGTATCAAGAGCGAATAAACAGCGGTAAGTGGTTAGTGATAAGCGGTGAGGGGGGGTGAGTGGTTAGTGCTCGGCGGTGAGCGGACGGGACTCCTGCGATGGCGGAGGCATCAGACGATGCTTCTTGATGTACCATAGCAGCATGAACAGGGCCGTCAGGAAGGCGAAGAAGTCGCTGACGGGCATGCTGGTCCAGATGCCGTCGAGCCCCATGAACCGGGGGAAGATGAGGAGGCAGGGCAGTAGGTAGATGAGCTGGCGGGTGAGGGACAGGAAGATGCTGACCTTGGCCTTGCCGATGCTCTGGAAAAAGTTGCCGATAACTATCTGTGCACCTACGAAGGGGAAGATGGCCACGCAGATGCGTACGCCGTGGGCAGCCATGTCGATAAGAGCCTGGTCGGAGGTAAAGACAGAGGCTACGGCGTGCGGAAAGAGTTCGCAGATGAGGAATCCGCTACTGGTGATGCACACGCCGGCCACGATGCCCAGACGCAGGGTTTGCTTGACACGAGGCAGCTGGCGGGCGCCGAAGTTGTAGCCAATGATGGGTTGCATGCCCATGGTCAGACCCAGCACGACCATGACGTAGAGCATAAGCAGGCGGTTGATGATGCCGTAGGCACCGATAGCCATGTCGCCGCCGTGACGCTGCAGGCCGTTGTTGATGAGGATGACGATGGCGCAGGCGGTAACGTTCATGAGGAAGGGCGACATGCCGATGGAGAAGATGCTGCCCACGATGCGGCGTTGCATGCGGTAGAATCCGCGTTGCAGACGTATGGGGTTAGAGGATTGTAGGAAGTGGTTGAGTACCCAAAGGGTGCCGAAGAACTGTGAAATGATGGTGGCCAATGCGGCACCACGTATGCCCCAGTCGAACTGGAAGATAAAGAGAGGGGCGAGGATAATGTTGCAGACAACGGTGGTGAGTGAGGTTAGCATGGCTTTCTTGGGATGGCCGGTGGCACGCATCACGTGGTTGAGGCCTATCATGGTGAAGGTAATGGGGGTGCCTAGCAGGATGACTTGCATGAAGTCGCGGGCGTAGGGTAGTGTCTCTGCGCTGGCTCCGAAGAAACGCAGGATGGGATCGAGGAAAAGGAAGGTAAGTCCGCCGAATACTACGGAATTGATGAGACAAAGCATCAGCGTATTGCCCAGCACTTTGTTGACACCCTTCAGGTCTTGCTGTCCCAGCTTGATGGAAGAGATGGTGGAGCCTCCGGCCGATACAAGGTTGCAGAAGGCGGCAGTGAGGTTCATCAGGGGGAAGGTGATGGCCAGTCCGGCAATGGCCATGGGACCTACGCCGTGGCCTATGAAGATGCTGTCGATGATGTTGTAGAGCGAAACGATGGTCATGCTGATGATGGCCGGAATGGAGTACTGCACGAGCAGCTTGCCGATGCGTTCTGTGCCGAGTATGTGCGGATTGTCCATAAGCTTGCTGTTTATAGTGAAAGTGAATAAACGAATGATGGAAAAACAGCGTAAAGATACGAAATATTCTTTAGCCTGTACTTTGGAAGGGAGGGGATGGACAAAGAAAAAGCCGGGATACATCGCGTACTCCGGCTTCCAGAATGTGATAAAAAGGTTTGGTTATAGTTATGAGTGTTAGTTTACTGTTTTAAGAGAGAATGTTTGTTTGCTGGATTACATGTTGGGGTTGTCCATAGTGATGGTCATTTCGGGAACCAACACGCAGTCCTGTTTCTTCTTGTTCCACTTGTAGTAAGTAGTGGTCATGCTCTTGCCCTGATAGCTGTAGCAGATGCGCATGTCGTTTTCCCAGCTGCTGGTCTTGGCGTTCCATTTCATGGCGTCAGTTTCAATCTTACGCTGCTGGTCATCATACTTGTAATTGTACTGCATGTAGTTCTGCAGGGTGTTGCCTTCGTGCTTATACACGGTCTTGGCAGTGGTTACGCCGTTTACTTCTTTCGAATTGTAAACGAGGTTGTTCTCATACTTGGCAAAAGCATTCATGCCACATACCATAATAACTGAAGACAGAATCAATGTTTTTAAAGATTTCATAGCTGATATTTTTATTAGTTGAACTTTCTATTTTCTACTTGGTTTCCTAAAACCGGGCGCAAAGGTACGCATTATATTGACACATTGTTCTTATATTAGCATATTTTTATCTATTTGTCAAGAAAAGGGCCTTTTTAGTGCTTTCCTTTTGGTAAGATTGGTGACAAAAAAAATATCCGGTAGTGAGCTTACCGGATATTTTGCCGAACAAACTGTAGCACGATGCTACAGCTTTCGTCGCTTTCTGATTGTAAGTTAAATAAAGTTATAGACCCGGAGGCACTGGCATTTGGGCCGATTCGGACGGATGACAGTGTCTGCTTTTTCTGCCTCCGCGGTCGATGGTTAGCCGCTTTCGTTTGATTATCAGTGCGCTTCCAACCAATTGCTGCCCCAGCCGTGGTCGGCTCTGAGGGGTACGTGCAGGTGGATGGCGTTCTCCATCTCTTCGATGACAATCTGCTGCACAAGTTCTTTTTCTGCTTTGGGAACGCTGAAATTGAGTTCGTCGTGCACCTGCAGAATCATTTTTGCTTTCAGATTGTTACTGAGCAGGCGCTGATGTATGTGCGCCATGGCTACTTTGATGATGTCGGCAGCACTTCCCTGTATGGGAGCGTTGATGGCATTTCGCTCGGCGTAGCCTCGCACCACGGAGTTGCGCGAGTTGATGTCGGGCAGGTAGCGCTTGCGGTGGAAGATGGTTTCCACGTATCCGTGTTCGCGGGCCACGGCTATGCTGCGGTCCATGTATTCTTTTACCTGCGGATAGGTAGCGAAGTATTCGTCGATAAGTTCCTTGGCCTCCTTGCGGTCTACGTTCATACGCTCGGCCAGGCCGAAGACGGAGATACCATAGATGATGCCGAAGTTGGCGGTCTTGGCCTTGCGGCGCATGTCGGCGGTCACCTGGTCGATGCTTACCTTATATACCTTGGCAGCGGTGGCGGCGTGGATGTCGTGTCCGCTGTTGAAGGCTTCTATCATGTTGCGGTCGCCGCTCAGGTGGGCCATGATGCGCAGCTCTATCTGCGAATAGTCGGCCGAGAAGAACTCGCAGTCGTCGTCGGGGATGAAGGCTTTGCGTATTTCCTTGCCGTCCTCGTCGCGGATGGGGATGTTTTGCAGGTTGGGGTTGCTGGAGCTGAGGCGGCCGGTGGCGGTGACTGCCTGGTTGAAGGAAGTGTGTATGCGTCCGGTGCGCGGATTGATGAGTTGGGGCAGGGCGTCGATGTAGGTACCCAGCAGTTTCTTCAGTCCGCGGTGCTCCAGTATCTTGCCGATGACAGGATGCTTGCCGCGCAGGCTTTCGAGCACTTCTTCGGAGGTGACGTACTGGCCCGTCTTGGTCTTCTTGGGTTTGCCGCCAATCTTGAGTTTGTCGAAGAGTACTTCGCCTACCTGTTTAGGTGAGGCAATGTTGAAGGTCTCTCCCGCCAAGCTGTAGATTTCTTCTTCTATTTCCTTCATGCGGGCAGTGAAGTGGGCCGACGATTGCTTCAGTGCTTCGGTGTCAATGCGCACGCCGTTGCGCTCCATGCTGACCAGCACGGGGACGAGCGGCATTTCTATATTATAGAATAATTCTTCGGCTCCTTGCTTTTTGAGTTCCTGCTCCAGCACGTTCTTCAGCTTCAGGGTGACGTCGGCGTCTTCGCAGGCGTAGCGATAGACGTCGGCTGGTGGCAGGTCGCGCATGTTCTTTTGATTCTTTCCCTTGGGACCTATCAGCTCATCGATGTGGATGGTCTGGTAGCGCAGGTAGATTTCGGCCAGGTAGTCCATGTTGTGGCGCAGTTCGGGTTGGAGCACGTAGTGGGCAATCATGGTGTCGAACAGCGAGCCACGTACCTGGGCGCCGTAGTTGCTCAGGACGATGAGGTCGTACTTGATGTTCTGGCCTACTTTGCTGATTTCCTCCTTCGAGAAGACCGGATTAAATTCGTTTACAATATTTAAAGCTTCTTCACGTTCGGCCGGAATCGGTACATACCAGGCTTGATTTTCGGCGCAACTGAAGCTCATTCCCACTAATTCGGCCTCCATTGGCTCGGTGCCCGTGGTTTCGGTATCTATTGCGAGAATTTTCGTTGTAAGTAACTTTTGAATTAATTCGGCTCTTTTCTCCTTTGTATCAACCAGTTGATAGTCCACATCGAGCATTTCTAAGCGTTTTAGGCTCGAATTTTCTGCACCATCCGTCCCCTCGGTCGAAATTTCGGCGAATAAATCGCCTTGGATGGGAAGGCCGGCGGGTTCTTTCGGCCGGTCGTTGTCCGTCGTCTGGTTGGAGGCGGCAAAGAGCGTGCCGGCATAAGGGTCGGCGGCCGGAGCCGATGGGGTAGGGGAGGAGTCGGCCGTGTTCTCCTTGTTTAGTATGCGGCTGATGAAGGAGCGGAACTCCAGTTCCTCGAAGAGGCGGCGCAACTCTTGGCTGTCGGGTTCTTCGCGCACCAGGGCTTCCATGTCGAGGGCGATGGGTACGTCGGTTTTGATGGTGGCCAGGAATTTGGAGAAGACAATTTGTTCGCGGTTGGCCTCCACTTTTGTTTTCAGCGCACCTTTCAGTTGGTCGGTGCCTGCCAGCAGGTTTTCAATGCTGCCAAACTGGGCGATGAGTTTCTGCGCCGTCTTTTCGCCTACGCCGGGGCAGCCGGGAATGTTGTCCGACGAGTCGCCCATCAGTCCCAGCATGTCGATGACCTGTGACGTTGACTCGATGTTGAACTTTGCCTTTACGGCTTCCACATCCATCACCTCAAACCCGCCCGTGTGCTTGGGGCGGTACATGAACACGTTGTCAGTCACCAGCTGGCCGTAGTCCTTGTCGGGTGTCATCATATAGGTGGTGATGCCCCGTCGGCCGGCTTCGGTGGCCAGAGTGCCGATGACGTCGTCGGCCTCGTAGCCGGGTACTTCCAGGATGGGGATGCGATAGGCACGGATGATATCCTTTATGATAGGTACGGAGAAGCGGATGGCTTCGGGCGTTTCTTCGCGCTGGGCCTTGTATTGCTCGTAGGCTTCGTGGCGGAAGGTAGGTCCGGCCGGGTCGAAGGCTATACCGATGTGTGTGGGCTTCTCCGTACGCAGCACTTCTTCCAGCGTATTGACGAAGCCGTATATGGCCGAAGTATTCTGTCCTTTGGAGTTGATGCGCGGATTTTTGATGAGTGCGTAGTAGGCACGATAGATGAGCGCATAGGCGTCGAGCAGAAAGAGTTTATTGTCTTGGTTCATAGATTTATCCTTTTTTAAAAGGTAAAAGTACAAAAAAATATCGTATTAAGTGTTTTATTACTATTTTTGTGCTCAAATAGTAGCGTATGGACAGTATATCCCTTATCAAATCCCCCATATCTGTCGAACTGGACAGTTTCAAGCATCTTTTTGAAACTACTTTATCCAGTAGCAATCCTTTGTTGAATAGCGTATTGCAGCACATCGGGCAGAAGAGCGGCAAGATGATGCGCCCCATGTTGGTACTCCTGATGGCCAAACTCAACGGAGAGGTGTGTCAGGCCACACTGCATGCGGCTGTGTCGTTGGAGCTGTTGCATAATGCCAGTCTGGTGCACGATGACGTGGTGGACGAGAGTACGGAACGCCGCGGACAGCAGTCGGTATGTGCCACGTTCAATAATAAGGTGGCTGTGCTGGCCGGTGACTATCTGCTAGCCACTTCGCTGGTGCAGGTGGAGCGCACAAGGAGTCTTCCGATTATTGACGTTGTGTCGCGCCTGGGACAGGAACTTTCCGAGGGCGAGTTGCTGCAACTTTCCAACGTCAACGACATACGCTTTTCCGAAGATGTTTATTACGAGGTTATCCGCCAGAAGACGGCCACCCTCTTTGCCGCATGTACCAAGGCAGGTGCGCTTTCGGTAGGTGCCAGCGATGAAAAGGTGGATTTGGCCTATCGGTTTGGCGAATACATCGGACTTTGTTTCCAGATTAGGGACGATATATTCGACTATTATGAAAGTCGCGAGATAGGGAAGCCCACAGGCAACGACATGCGTGAGGGCAAGCTGACCTTGCCGGTGCTCTACGCCCTGAATTCCACAGGCAACGCCGAGGCTGCCGAGCTGGCCGTAAAGGTGAAGAAAGGCACGGCTACTGTCGATGAAATCGGCCGTTTGGTTGATTTCACCAAGCAAAACGGCGGTATTGAGTATGCCGAGCAGGTGATGCGCGACTATCGGACCAAGGCGCTCGAACTCTTGTCGGGAGTGCCCGACACGGATGTCAAGCGGGCGTTGGTGGCCTATCTGGACTATGTGGTTGAGCGGGAGAAATAATCCCGCTTTTTTTGTTTCCTTTTGTCGGCTTGGAGTGTCTTTGTTGGCAGTTAACTGCTATCGTATTGGGAGTGTACTGCTATCGTGTTAGGAGTTAACTGCTATCGCGCTGGGAGTGTACTACTATCGTGCTGGGAGTGTACTGCTATCATGTAGGGAGTAGACTACTTTCGGGCAGGTGGTTAACAGGCTTTTTCTTGTCTGTTCAGGCTTTCTTTCTTATCCTGAAACGGCATGATAGGGTAGCGTGCGATGCTATTCTTTCACCTTTTTGTCTACACACATGGGAGATATTTTCTTTATGCAAGTTTCACGCTTTCACCCGGCCTGATAAGTATTTGCATGCTACACATTTGCTGTGAAACTTCACATTTAGGCAGGTTTTACGCACTTTTTCGTGTTCTTAGTTTGTACATTATTTTAGTTTCTGGCTAATATAAATTCTGTTTTTGAGTCTTGTAGGAGGTTATTGTAGCGATAAAAAGCAAGGGCGCAACAAAACAAAGGTATCCGTGATGGAGGAGAGTTTCAGATGCTTTTGTTTTGATACACCCTTTTGGCTTACAGCCGGTATGTGGTGTCATATCGGTCGTTTTCGTGAGGCTTGCAAGCAGCGACGTGTGGCTATCAGAAGAACTTTGCGTCTTTGCCTGTAATGTCACTCAACAGCAGGTTGGCCAGGCGGCTGGTGCCCAGGCGGAACAGTCCGTTGTTCAGCCATTCTTCGCCCAGCACTTCCTTCACGATGGTGTAGTAGTTGATGGCGTCGCTGATGCTGTTGATGCCTCCGGCGGGCTTGAAACCAATCTTGTTGCCGGTCAGTTTGTGGTATTCTTTGATGGCCTGGCACATCACGTATGCTGCTTCCAGCGTGGCGCCGGGTTGCAGTTTGCCGGTAGAAGTCTTGATGAAGTCGGCACCGGCATACATGGCCAGGATGGCTGCGCGCTTGATGTTGGAGGCTGTTTTCAGGGCTCCAGTCTCCAGAATGACTTTCAGTGTATGCTCCTTGCAGGTCTCTTTCAGCTCTTGTATTTCGTCGCACAGGTTCTCGTAGTCTTCGCTCAGAAACTTGCCCACGTTCATCACGATGTCAATCTCTTCGGCACCGTCCATCAGTGCCATGGCGGCCTCGGCCACCTTTATCTCGGTGAAGGTCTGTGCCGAGGGGAATCCGCCGGCCACGCAGGCTATCTTCACGTCTTCCACTTCGAGTGTGTCTTTCACCACTTCGGCAAAGTTGGGGTAGACGCAGATGGCTGCCACATTCTTCAGGTCGGGATATTCTTCATCCAGCCGGTTGACGCCTTTGACGAAGTTCATCACGCTTTCATCGCTGTCGGTGGTGTTCAGCGTGGTCAGGTCAATGCAGTGGAAAAGGAATTTCTTTACTTCCTCCGTGTGGTTTCCGGCTGCTTTTTCTTCGATGATTTGGGCTGTTTTTGCTGCTATATCTTCATCGTTCAGCTGCGTGTCATACTTGGCCAGGGCAGCGTCATACTTGCTTGTTGTAGGTTCATTCTTCTCCATGTTCTTTCAGTTTAGGGTTGTTGATATGTCTGTTCTTGTCTCTGCGGGTTTTCTTGTCAAGGCTGGCTGCAAAAGCCTGGGTCAGGTCTACGCCGGTCTGGTTGGCGATGCAGAGCAGTACCCAGAAGATGTCGGCTATCTCTTCGTCGATATTCTCCTTTTCACCGGGCTTGAACGACTGGTCGCCATACTTGCGCGCCATGACGCGTGCCAGTTCACCCACTTCTTCGGTCAAAACGGCCATATTGGTCAGTTCGCTGAAGTAGCGGACGCCGTATTCCTTTATCCAGGCGTCCACGGTCTGTTGTGCTTCTTTCAGGGTCATGGTTGGTTTATTCTTTGTTTTTGGTGTCTATACAGATGGTCACGGGACCGTCGTTCATCAGTTCTACCTTCATGTCTGCCCCGAATTCACCGGTGCTTATGGGCTTGCCCAGTGCTTGGCTTAGGTCGTGGCAGAAGCGTTCGTAGAGCGGGACGGAAATCTCGGGTTTGGCAGCCCGGATGTACGAGGGGCGGTTTCCTTTCTTGGTAGAGGCGTGCAGAGTGAACTGGCTGATGACAAGAATATCGCCGCCGTCTTCCAGTATGGAACGGTTCATTACGCCGTTTTCATCGTCGAAAATGCGCAGGTTGACTATCTTCTTGCATAGCCAGTCAATGTCTTCCTGCCCGTCGCTGTCTTCAATGCCCACCAGTATCATCATTCCTTTTCCGATGGACGACTTGCAAACGCCGTTGATGGTGACGGAAGCATGTCCGGCGCGTTGTATTACTACTCTCATGTTGGTTATGATTGTTTTGTTGGTTGCGTATTACTAATCTTCTCCGGTCAGGGCAAAGTTACAAATTAATCGTTTGTTTCTGTCTCTTCTTCCGTTTGTTTAAAGTAGTCTGTTATAATCTTGGCCTTCGCTTCGCCTACTACGGCAGCCAGCTTCTCCATCGGGGCTTCCTTTACGCGCTTCACGCTCTTGAATTCTTTCAGTAAGGCCGTCTTGCTCTTTTCGCCGATGCCTTTTATTTCGTCGAATACCGATGAAATCTGGCGTTTGCTTCGTTTGTCGCGGTGGAAGGTGATGGCATAGCGGTGTACTTCGTCCTGTATGCGGGTCAGCAGGTTGAAGAGCGGCGTGCCTTGCTTCATCCCGATGGATTGGGGCGGAAAGCCATAAAGCAGTTCCGACGTGCGGTGCCGGCCATCCTTGGCCAGTCCAGCAATGGGGATGTTCAGCCCCAGTTCGTCTATGACCTCTTTTACGGCGCTCATTTGGCCTTTTCCACCGTCGGTGATAAGGAGGTCGGGCAAGGGCGCGTTTTCGTCAATGGCGCGCTGATAACGCCTCCTGACGACTTCCTGCATGGAGGCGTAGTCGTCGGGACCTTCCACGGTCTTGATATTGTATTTCCGGTAGTCCTTTTTCGAGGGTTTGCCCTTGATGAAGACCACGCAACCGGCCACGGGGTCGGAGCCTTGTATGTTCGAGTTGTCGAAACACTCTATCTGCATGGGCAGGCGGTCCAGGTGCAGCTGGTCCTGTATTTCCTTCAGCAGTCTGACGGTGCGCTGCTCCGGATTCAATTTGTCGCTTTGCTTCAGCCGGTCGGCTTTATACTGCTTTACGTTCAGTATGGACAAGTCGAGCAGTTTCTTCTTATCGCCGCGTTGCGGCACGGTGAATTCTACGTTTTTCAGCTCTATGTCCAGCGGGAAGGGGACAATGATTTCGCGCGACGTGCTTTTATAGCGTTCGCGCATTTCCACGATGCCCAGTGCCAGCAGTTCTTCCAGACTCTCGTTGAGCTTCTTCTTGTATTCGAAGGTGAAGGCCTGGTTGATGGCTCCCTTGGTAATGTGCAGGTAGTTGATGAAAGCCGCCTTTTGATCGGTGTCTTCCTCTATGGCGAATACATCGATGTTGTGCAGTACGTTGCTTACCACTTCCGACTTCGAACGGTAGTTTTCCAGCAGCAGGTACTTTTCTTTTAGTTTCTGAGCTTCCTCAAACTTCATCTCTTCCGCAAGTTCCTGCATCTGGTTGTAGAGCTTGCGGGCTACTTCCTGTGTGTTGCCTTTCAGAATTTCCTTGATTTCATCGATGTTCTTTTGGTACTCTTCCATGTTTTGCAGCCCTATACATGGTCCTGCGCAGTTCTTAATGTGGTATTCCAGACATACCTTGAACTTGCCAGCCCGTATGTTCTCGGGCGAAAGGTTGAAGTTGCAGGTGCGCAGCGGGTAGAGGTGCTTTATCAGGTCGAGCACCGCATACATGGACGGTACATGGCTGTAAGGACCGTAGTAAGACGAACCGTTGCGGATGATACGCCGTGTTTTGAAAACACGCGGGAAGTATTCGTTCTGTACGCAGATGGAAGGGTAGGTCTTGTCGTCCTTTAGCAGTACATTGTAGCGCGGCTTATACCGTTTAATCAGGTTGTTCTCGAGCAGCAGTGCATCTTCTTCCGTATTCACCACGATGTAGCGTATGTCGGCAATCTTGCTGACAAGCACTCTCGTCTTGCCCGGCTCGTGCTCGCGGTTGAAGTAGGAAGACACGCGCCGTTTCAGGTTTTTGGCCTTTCCAACGTATATAATCGTGCCTTCCGTATTCAGGTACTGATAGATTCCCGGCTTTTCGGGCAGGTTCAGTACGATGCCTCGCAGATACTCGTTTGTTCTGAGCTCTTCCATGAATTTATACCGTAATCACCGCAGTTGTTTCGATTTCATCGCCAAACAGGTTTTTCGGGTGCAATTCGGCAATGTCGATTATGCAGTTGGCATATATCTTTTTCGGACGCAGTTTCTTTACCAGACGGCAAGCAGCGGCAATGGTTCCGCCGGTGGCCAGCAGGTCGTCGTGGAGCAGTACAACGTCGTCTTCCTTGATAGCATCCTTATGGAGCTGTATGGTGTCTGTTCCGTATTCTTTGCTGAAACTTTCTTCGATGGTCTCGGCGGGTAGCTTGCCTGGCTTGCGTGCCGGGACGAAGCCGGCTCCCAGACGGACGGCCAATATGGCGCCCAAGATGAAACCTCTGGACTCAATGCCCACTACTTTGGTGATGCCTTTGTCCTTGTACATATCGTAGAGGATGTCTGAAAGTTCTTTCAGTGAGTCGTAGTCTTTCAGCAGTGTGGTGATGTCGTAGAACAGAATGCCGGGTAGTGGAAAATCGGGCACGGTTCTGATACTTTTCAGTAGAGTTTCTTTGCTCATAATCAGTATATTTAAATTTGTTAGTTCAACCTTTTGTTTCACGTGGAACGCGTCTGCTTTCTATCGTCCGCAAAGCACCAGCAGCACATTGATGTCGCTGGGCGATACGCCCGGTATGCGGCTGGCCTGTGCTATGGTTTCGGGGTCAATCTTCGTCAGCTTCTGACGGGCTTCGGTAGAGAGCGATTGCAGGGAGTTGTAGTCGAACTTTCCTTTTATCTTGATACTCTCCAGTCGACCCAGCTTGTCGGCTATCATACGTTCGCGTTCAATGTAGCCGCTGTATTTAATGAGAATCTCGGCTGCTTCCAGTATTTCCTCTTTCCGTTCGTTTACCTTGTCTAGCTCACGGCGGAAGGCAGGAATGTGTGCTGCGATATTGTCGAGTGTAATTTGCGGACGGTTTATCAAGTCTATCAGTTTGCATCCCTGGCGCAGCGGAGTAGTGCCGAGTGTTTCTAGCGCCGGGTTAATGAGTGCGGGCTTGATAGAATAGTTGCGGGCAAAGTCGATGATGCGCTCCACTGCCTCGCGCTTCTTCACCAGCAATTCGTGGCGTTGGTTGGTTGCCAACCCCAGCTTCCAGGCGCGTTCGGTCAAGCGCATGTCGGCATCGTCCATACGCAACAGAATGCGATATTCGGCACGCGACGTAAACATACGGTAAGGCTCGTCGACGCCTTTTGTCACCAAGTCATCGATGAGTACGCCGATATAAGCTTCGTCTCTTGCCAGCGTAAAGGGTTCTCCGCCGTGGCAGTTGATGTGTGCGTTGATGCCGGCAATGATGCCTTGACCGGCTGCTTCTTCATATCCGGTCGTACCGTTTACCTGTCCGGCCAGGAAGAGGTTGCGCACCTGCTTTGTCTCCAATGTATGTTTAAGCTGAGTGGGGTCGAAGTAGTCGTATTCGATGGCATAGCCAGGACGGTAGACCACCATGTCGCGGAAGGCAGGAATCTTCTTCAGTGCCGTCAGCTGTATGTCCATGGGTAGTGATGAAGAGAAACCGTTCAGGTAAAGTTCCTGTGTTGTTTCGCCTTCGGGCTCCAGGAAAAGCTGATGTTGCGGCTTGTCGGGGAAGGTGACAATCTTGGTCTCGATGCTGGGGCAATAGCGTGGCCCGATGCTTTGGATTTGTCCGTTGAAAAGGGGAGAATCGGGTAGTCCGCGGCGTAAAACCTCGTGTACTTCCTCGTTGGTGAAGCACGTCCAGCACGGCAGTTGCTTGAGCTGACGGGTGGGGGTGTCCATGAACGAGAACTTGTGGAAGTCGCTTTCGCCTTCCTGTATTTCCATGTCTTCGTAGTGTACGCTGCGGCCGTCAATGCGCACCGGAGTTCCGGTCTTCATGCGGCCGTAACTGATGCCGTTTTGTGCGATGGATTCGGTCAATTCGTAAGCAGCCGGCTCAGCCATGCGCCCACCGGGCACCATGGTTCGGCCAACGTGCATCAGCCCGTTCAGGAACGTGCCGGCCGTCAACACCACGCAGCGGGCATGGAACGTCACGCCCCACATGGTCTGTACGCCGCGCACTTCGCCGTCTTCTACCAGCAACCGGCGCACTGTGTCCTGCCAGATGTGCAGGTTGGGCGTATTTTCCAGCACTTCGCGCCAGGCCCAGATGAACTTGTTGCGGTCGCACTGCGCCCGCGGGCTCCACATGGCAGGTCCTTTCGAACGGTTCAGAATGCGAAACTGTATGGCCGTCTTGTCCGTCACCAGGCCCATGAATCCGCCCAGTGCGTCAATCTCGCGCACAATCTGTCCTTTGGCAATGCCACCCACAGCCGGGTTGCAGCTCATCTGTCCGATTTTGTTCATATCCATCGTAATGAGGCACGTTTTAGACCCCAGGTTTGCCGCGGCGGCCGCTGCTTCGCAGCCGGCATGTCCGGCACCAATTACGATAACATCATACTTGAATTCCATTCTTGCAGTCAGTTTGTTACTGGCCACAAAAGTACTAAAAAGTTGTCGTGTATGGAATATACCTGTGTATTTAACGGCTCGCCTAATAGCTCCGGACTGCTGTCGCGATAGCAGTTAACTACTATCGCGATAAGTGTTAACTCCTTACGTGATAGCAGTGGACTGCTAACACGATAGTAGTTAACTCCTATCATGGCAGGTCTTAACTACTGTCGAACGATTTGCTGGCCATTGTTGCTGGCAAGCTGGTAAAGTTCTGTTTGTAGGCGGCTGTTTCATGTAGCAAGAGCTTGGACTGAGAATGGACGTTTTCAGGGGAAGGAACGGGAGGTATGTCATCGGCAGTGGTAAGATGATGGATTCCTGGAACGTAAATCCGCCCGTTTTTTCCGAACAGATGGTGGAGAAAACGAAAAAAATGGCTTAAAATGGCGTTAGCCTGAAGACAATGTGTCAGTAGAATAAGGGATTCTTGTATTGATTTTGGCTGAGAATAATCGATTTTTGTTACTTATATTGGGCAGATTGCAAGACTATATCTGCTTTTTGCTTTCATTTTTGCTTTGCTTGCAAAGTGCGATTTGAGGATGAAAATAGCGCTGAAGTTCGTGGAGAGTGGGCGTTGGAGGTTTAATGTGTTCGTTTTTCGTCCGAGTACAAGTTGGATTGCTTGGAAAAGTCAGTTTTGGGTAAGAAGCTAACTTTACCTGCGGTTGTTGACACCTTGCGTTAAAGAATGAAAAATAAGCAATGGGCCGATAGGGAGAGTGGGGCGGAATCTGTATCTTTGAGAACAGATAATCGTCATATTGGAGAATCGAGATTATTGAGTTTGTTCGTTCGCTGCATTGAGAGTTGATGCCAAACGATGCCTCCAGAACGTATGAACTCAAAAACTAAAAAGCTGAATGTTTATGGAAGCAAGGAGATACATGGTTCGACTATTGGCAGCGGTTGCCTTGCTGGCATCCGTTTCGTGGGCTTCGGCTCAGGAAGACAGTACACGTGTGCGCCACGACAGCATACGTCTGCAAATAGGAGACGTGGAGCCGATGATGCCGATGGGTAGTTCGGTGGTGAGTCCTGCCGGCCATTATGGCCGGACGCCACAGTTGAGCGACAGGCCGATGACAATGCCGCCGGTACGACCTCGCGCGGGTGACATCCCGCCATATTACACCAATCCTTCTCCTATGTTTCGGGGCGACTACAGCACCGGTGGTGTGCTGGGAATGGGCCGGAAGTTTGTATTTACGGGTTCGGGCAGCCAGACCAGTATTCCCGGTATTGGGCGGCTGAACAATGTATCCGTGGGCTACAGTTATGCACTGAACGACAAACTGTCGTTGCAAGCCAGCGTCGATGCCGTCAAGATAGGCATGATGCACTTCAGCGGGCAGTCATTTACCGCAGGTGGAACGTTGCTCTATCGGCCGCAAGAGCACTTGTGGTTTACGGCCTTCGGCTCGGTGGGCGCGGGCAATGCCATGGGCATGTTTTCCTATCCCTATCAGTATGGCGGTACGATGGGCTTTGACATAGGCGAACGCTTCAGCCTGGAGATGGGTGTGCGCCGCTTCTACAACAACGCGACAGGCCGTTGGGAAATGCTTCCTATTGTGATACCTACCATCAAGTTCAGCGAGAAATTCCAATTGGGATTTGATGTCGGTCCACTGATTTATGAAGTGCTGCGCGACGTACTGTTCGACCAGAAATCGCGCAACTCAGGTCCTACCATCCGGCCCGATGTGCCGGGTTACATGGGGAATGCGTTCCGTTGAGCCTAGTCAGTCTTCTTTTTGGCTTTATCCTTCTATTTCTTGGCACAAAATTCTCATTCCGGCAGGGCCGGATGGGCTATCTTTGTGGCAGGAAATAAATTATCTGTTCTATTAAAGAATATGCCATGAAGAATACTGTATTTCTTTCTTTATTGTTTGCGCTGTGTGCGCTCAACACTTCGGCCCAATGGAAACCTGCGGGCGACAAAATCAAAACCGACTGGGCCGCGCAAATTGACCCCGAACATGTGTTGCCCGAGTATCCCCGTCCCATTATGGAACGTAGTGAATGGCAGAACCTGAACGGCCTGTGGAATTATGCCGTTATTGACAAGGGTGCTGCTTTGCCACATGATTATGAGGGGCAGATTCTGGTGCCTTTTGCCATCGAATCCTCACTTTCGGGTGTAGGACGCATGTTGGGCGAGCAGGCCGAACTGGTCTATCATCGTTCATTTACTACCCCTTCCGGCTGGCGCGGACAGCGTGTACTGTTGCATTTTGGCGCTGTAGACTGGAAGGCCGATGTATGGGTGAACGGTATAAAAGTTGGTAGTCATACAGGCGGCTTTACGCCTTTCTCTTTCGACATAACGGCTGCACTGAATAGTAACGGTAAGAACGACCTGACGGTGAAGGTGTGGGACCCAACCGACAAGGGACCACAACCTCGTGGCAAGCAGGTGAGCCGTCCGGGCGGCATCTGGTACACGCCGGTGAGCGGTATCTGGCAGACCGTATGGCTGGAACCAGTGCCTCAGCGCTATATTGAAAACCTGCGCATCACGCCTGATATCGACAACCACCTGCTTACGGTGGAAGTACAGACCAGCACACCTGCCGCTACCGATTTGCTGCAAGTATCCGTTTACGACGGCACCGATTTGGTGGCTACGGGCAAGAGCATCAACGGCCAGCCTGTAGAGGTGGCCATGCCTGCCGATGCCAAACTGTGGAGTCCCGATTCTCCTAACTTGTATAATCTGAAAGTAAGCCTGTGTGACGGTAAGAAAGTAATCGATGCCGTAGACAGCTATGCTGCCATGCGTAAATACTCTACTCGCCGCGACAAAGACGGTATTGTACGCCTGGAGTTGAACAACCGTCCGCTCTTCCAGTACGGACCTCTCGACCAAGGTTGGTGGCCCGACGGCCTCTATACGGCACCTACCGACGAAGCGCTGCTCTATGACCTGCAGAAGACCAAGGATTTTGGCTTCAACATGATTCGCAAGCACATCAAGGTAGAACCTGCCCGCTGGTACACGTATTGCGACCAACTGGGTATTATCGTATGGCAGGATATGCCCAGTGGCGACCGCAATCCTGAATGGCAAAACCGGAAGTATTTTGACGGTGTAGAGCGAGTTCGTTCTTCCGAGTCTGAGGCTACTTACCGTAAGGAATGGAAAGAAATTATTGACTGCCTGTACTCTTATCCTTGCATTGGTACGTGGGTTCCGTTTAACGAGGCATGGGGACAGTTTAAGACGGTGGAGATAGCCGAATGGACCAAACAGTATGACCCTACTCGCCTGGTTAATCCGGCCAGCGGTGGCAATCACTATACCTGTGGCGACATGCTCGACCTGCACAACTATCCTGCCCCCGAAATGTACCTTTACGACGCTCAGCGTGCCACTGTGTTGGGCGAATATGGCGGCATCGGCCTGGTGATGAAAGACCACTTGTGGGAGCCCAACCGTAACTGGGGATACGTGCAATTCAACTCTTCCAAAGAAGCTACCGATGAGTATTTGAAATACGCCGACATGTTGCTTCAGCTGATAAAGCGCGGTTTCTCTGCTGCTGTCTATACGCAGACTACCGATGTGGAAGTGGAAGTGAATGGTCTGATGACCTATGACCGTAAGGTGGTGAAGCTGGACGAGGCGCGTGTGGCAGAGATGAACAAGAGGATTTGTCGGTCGCTGGAAAAGGAATAACTGATTAGGGTAAGTTTTATTTGAGGGAAGATTAAATTCAGGAAACGGGTAGACAGGTTGCACTATTTGCCGGCAATATGTTTTTGTTGTGCAAGGAAGGCAGCCTGCCTACCAAATTTTGTATCTATTGGTTATAGTCTTTATATTTGAGGTCGATTTCTATTGTATCAAATGCCAATAGATTGATTTGCAATGGAATGTGCTGCTCTATTTCATCTTTGAGTAGATAGAACTTGTACAGACTGAACGGATTACTAAATATGGAGTACAATGCTATGAGGAATGCTGCTATAAGATTATTATCCTGCCTGTATCTGTTGCTGGGTGTTTGTATATTGCAGGCACAAGAAACAGTCCGCTATTATTTCAGAACGATGGACATACGAAACGGGCTTTCACAGAATACCGTTTATCAGATACTACAAGACAGAAAAGGCTTTATGTGGTTTGGTACCAAAGATGGTCTGAACCGTTATGACGGACTTTCTTTTCGGGTTTATAAGAAAGAAAATTCCAGTTTGCGCAAGAACTTTATAACGGCACTCTATGAAGATGCAGAAGGAAACATTTGGATTGGTACTGACGGTGGTGTGTTTATCTATCATCCGGTTTATGATTCGTTCACTGCTTTCGACAAAGTGAGCGACAGCGGAAGTTCTATAAAGGACTTTGTTACCATGATAGAAAATGATGAACAGGGTAATATCTGGATTTCAGTGGAAAACCAAGGCGTATTCTGCTATAAACCTGCTTCAGGGCAATTATTGAACTTTCTGCACGATTCCGAATTACCCAATGTTACTCGATTTTGGCTTCGTGGCAATACCTGTTGGATAGCCTTGTATGCCGACAATCTCTACTATACGAAGGATAATTTCAAGTCTTCTCTACAACCCTTCAAAGATGCGGACGGAAACGAGGTGTTTAAGAATGATATTATTAACTGGCAAGTCAACGGCCCCCACAATTGCATTTATGTAGCTTCACTTAACGGACTGACAGAAATAAATTTGACCAGTGGTAAGGTCCGACGCCTGCTTCATACATACGTCAGGACTTTACAGTTCAGAAATGACGATGAATTATGGGTAGGAGCAGAGTCAGGACTGTATATCTATAACTTGGCTACAGACCACGTAACTCATTTGACGGTACCTCAGCAGGATGATTCTTATGCTCTCTCGGATAATGCCATCTATTCGCTTTGTTGTGACCGGGAAAATGGTATGTGGATAGGTTCCTACTTTGGTGGCGTGAACTATTATCCTCGTCAGTGGACCTATTTTGAAAAGTTTTATCCGCGGGATGACCTCAACTATTTTGGACGGCGTGTACGCGAGATTTGCGAAGGCAATGATGGTACGTTGTGGATTGGTACGGAAGATAAGGGCTTGTTTAACTACAACCCTGAAACCGGCAAAATTGAACCTTTCAGACATCCAGCTATCTATCAGAATGTACATGGGTTATGTCTGGATGGCGACGATTTGTGGGTCGGTACCTTTTCGGGCGGTTTGAACAGAGTTAATTTGCGTACCCGACAGGTGAAACATTATGCCAAAGGCGAAAGTGAACATTCCATGATGGCCAACGATGCGTTTACTATCTGTAGGACTGCGGCTGGTGATGTCTGGGTTGGTACTACATCTGGACTGCTGATGTACAACCGTGCAACCGATGATTTTACACGTATTCCGCAGTTGAAAAACATGTTTGTTTATCACATGCTGGAAGATTTTAATGGAAATCTCTGGATAGCAACCTTTGCCAATGGCGTTTTTTGCTACAATGTCAGAAATCAGGAGTGGAGAAACTACTTGTGTAACGACAACGATTCCACTTCCCTTTCTTATAACAAAGTAATCAGTATTTTTGAGGATAGCAAGAAGCGTCTGTGGTTTATGACTCTGGGCGAAGGATTTTGCCGTTACAATCCAGATACCGATACATTCACTCGATATGATATGTCCGATGGCTTTCCAAGCAACACCATTTACAAGATGGTAGAAGACCTGCGAGGCAATCTGTGGCTTACTTCCAACTATGGATTGGTATGCTTTAATCCCGATACTGGCGTCAAGCATGCCTATACAACTGCCAATGGGTTGTTGAGTAATCAGTTCAATTTTCAGTCTGGCTATTGCGATAAGAAAGGACGCATTTACTTGGGCAGTATCAACGGCTTTATAGCTTTCGATCCCGGAACCTTTGTGGAGAATACCTTCCTGCCTCCGGTCGTGATTACCGATTTTTACTTATTCAATAAGCCCCTTCTTGTTGGTAGTCCCGGCTCACCTTTGCAGAAAAGCATTACTTATTCCGATGAGATAGAACTGGATGCTGACCAAAATTCCTTCTCTTTTCAAGTTGCGGCATTGAGTTATCAGGCACCTGAGATGAACCGCTTGGAATATCGTCTGGAAGGCTTTGACCGCGAGTGGTACAGAGTGGGGCCAAAGTCTGTCATCAATTATTCCAACTTGCCATACGGTAGTTATAATTTGCGTATCAGAGGTTCTAATAGTGACGGTAAGTGGAACGAGACTGAACGTGTGCTTGGCATACATATTCGTCCACCTTTTTATCTCTCATTTTGGGCCTACACCATCTATGTGTTGCTGAGCGTATGCTTGCTGTGTGGTATTGTTTATTATTACAGAAAGCGTACACAACTGAAACATCGTCAGGCTATGGAAGCCTTTGAACACGAAAAAGAGCGTGAGCTCTATACTGCCAAAATTGATTTCTTTACCAATGTAGCACATGAGATACGTACTCCGCTCACCCTTATTAAGAGTCCGCTGGAGAATGTTTTGGCTTCAGGCTCTGTGTCAGATGAAATTAGAGACGACCTGGAGATAATGCATCTTAATACCAACCGTCTGCTCGATCTTGTGAACCAGCTACTTGATTTTCGTAAGACTGAAACTCAAGGCTTCCAGCTCAATTTTGTAGAGTGTGACGTGGCTGAGTTGCTGAATATTACATATAAGCGTTTTAAACCATTGGCTCGGGAAAGAGATTTGACACTTACTGTCGATATGCCGGATAAACTGATGGCCTCGGTAGACAAAGAAGGCTTAACGAAAATTATCAGTAATCTGCTGACGAATGCTGTCAAATATGGCGGGAGCTATATAAATATCACTTTGAAGCAAGAAGACGGCAATTTGCGTCTGTCTGTGGCCAATGATGGCCCGGTTGTGCCCTCCGATATGCGCAGCGAAATTTTCAAGCCATTTGTGCAGTATAAAGAGGGAATGCTACGCGCTGTATCGGGCACAGGCATCGGACTGGCCTTGGCTCGTTCGTTGGCCGAATTGCACGAAGGTACACTTTGTATGACTGATACGACCGATGAGAATTGTTTCCTGTTGACTCTTCCGTTGCGTCATGCACAGACTTTCACCGTAGGTCATGAATCATCACTAATGACAGCAGACGGTGTTCTTGAGAAGAAAGATGATGAACATGACCGGCCATGCCGTTATACCGTTTTGGTGGTAGAGGATAGTCCCGACATGCTAGCCTTCGTTGCCCGGCAATTGGCTACTGAATATTGTGTGTTGACTGCCAGCAACGGTATAGAAGCGTTGGAGGTTCTTGGAAAGGAGACTGTAAACTTGGTTGTTTCGGATATTATGATGCCCGAAATGGATGGTTTGGAGTTGTGTGAACGTCTGAAGTCAGAACTTGATTACAGTCATATCCCTGTCATACTCCTAACAGCTAAGACTACCATGCAAGCTAAGATTGAAGGCATGAAGTTAGGTGCCGATGTTTACATTGAAAAACCATTCTCAGTGGAATATCTGAAGGTGTGTGTGTCCAACCTGCTTGATAACCGAGAAAAACTGCGCGCAGCCTTCACTCACTCGCCTTTTGTACAGACTGGCAGTGTAGCCATGACGAAAGCTGATGAAGCTTTCCTGAAGAAGTTGAACGGCATTGTGGTGGAAAACATGGAAAATCCCGACTTCGGTTTGGATGAAATGGCCTCGTTGCTGAACATGAGTCGTTCTAGTCTGAATCGGAAGATAAAAGGTGTTCTGGATATGACTCCCAACGACTATATCCGGCTGGAGCGTCTCAAGAAAGCAGCTCAACTCTTGAAGGAGGGCGAGTACAAGATTAACGAAGTGTGCTACATGACTGGTTTCAATACGCCATCTTATTTTACAAAGTGCTTCCAGAAGCAGTTCGGCATGTTACCGAAAGATTTTGTGGGGCAGGGATAGGATGTGTGGCTGATTAAATGACCGGGAGGTCGGCTCGGGGGAAGTACGGGGAAAAGTTGGCAAAGTGCCGGAAAAAAGTTTCAAAAGTCCCCTGAAAAAGCTCCAAAGGTATGCCCAAAGTTCTATCTTTAGACTGCAGATGTGCATCTTTAGGCTAAAGATATATATCTTTAGGCTTGCGTTATATATCTTTAGCCTAAAGATAGAACTTTTCCCAGATATTCACCACCTTTTTAGCCCACCTTTCGCTTTTTTTAGCCGGGTTGGGAGGCTTTTCCGGGCAGGGTGGTGGAGGCAGTAGTCCACCCAAGAAGGAATAAAATAATTGTTGCCGGAAATGGCAGAATACGTTTAGATGCCCTCTGGGGCTGCTGTTTGGCTGAAAAATTGTATGGTTTGGCAGTTTTGTGGCATTGGCTTCCGTGCTGCTTCTCTACATTTGCATCGGAAACCAAATGTCGTTGAATTGTTAAAGCTATGAATAAATGCCTATGAATAACTCAGCCTAAATTCTATGTAAGTATGCTTTTCAGGAGAGTCAATGGCCAGTCTGTTATCTCCTGTTGGGAAAAGGAGGAAGCAGCAACTTCCGCATGTTTTTAAATCTAATATCAAAAGTAAATGGTCAAAAAAATCTTATTCTTATTCTTAATGATGTTTGCATCATTCCTGATGGCACAGAATGTAGCTATCACGGGTACTGTGACCGATGCAAACGGTGAACCTCTGATAGGTGTGAACGTGGTGGTAAAGGGTACTTCGACGGGTGCCATCACCGACTTGAATGGTGCTTTCACGGTCAACGGAAAGCAGGGCGATGTATTGGTATTTACGTATATCGGCATGGAATCGCAGGAAATTGCTTTCCGGGGCACTCCCTTGCGTGTGTCCATGAAAGACGATTCGCAGGCGCTGGACGAGGTGGTTGTTGTGGGATATGGTTCGCAGAAGAAAGTGAACCTGACTGGGTCTGTGGCTACGGTGGACTTCTCCGATGAGACTCTTTCACGGCCTGTGACTACTGTGGCTTCTGCCTTGTCGGGCATGGTTGCCGGCCTGAATGTGATGCAGACCAGTAGCAAACCAAATAGCGAATCCTCTTCTATCAAGATACGTGGTACAGGTACGCTGAATGATTCAAGCCCTTTGATTTTAGTAGATGGCATGGAAATGGACTTGAATAATGTGAATCCAAATGATGTAGCTTCCATCTCGGTGTTGAAAGATGCGGCGTCTTGTGCCATATATGGCAATAGAGGCGCTAATGGTGTTATCTTAGTCACGACCAAAAAGGGTTCAGATGGGAAAATAAATGTGTCCTATTCGGGCAAGTTCTCTTATAATACTCCTGCCAAATTGAATCGTATGGTGTCCAATTATGCGGATTATATGGAGTTTATCAATGAGGCGTCAGATAATGCCGGTGAAGCGTCAGTCTTTGCCCAGACAACCATCGACCAATGGCGTGAAGCGGAAAAGAATCCGAATGGTATTTCTGAATCTGGCTATCCTAATTATGTAGCCTTTCCTAATACGGATTGGTATGATGCAGTTTATAATCCTAAATGGATGCAGGAACATAGCATAACATTGACAGGTGCAGAGAAACGGACACGTTATAGCTTAAGCGCGACGTATATTAATAATCCTGGCTTGGTGGTGAATTCAGGAATGAAGAAATACTATATGCGTTCAAATATAGAATCGCAAGTTACTAACTTCTTGGCAGTGGGTCTTAATGCGTGGGGGTATCACACAGATCAAGAACGTAATGATGTAGATGCTTTAAATGGCCTGCAGATGCAGAAAAGTACTCCCGGTACTTATCCTTATTATGATGGTAAATATGGTTCTCCGGAAGCGTTAGAGGAAGATCCGGTTGCTGCCAACCCAGCCTATTTCTTGAACAATTCGGATGGTTATTATAAGACAACAAAGTTTTTTGTTAATCCCTATATCAAGATTGACTTCTTGAAAGATTTCCATTTGACTTCAAATTTCTATTACGACCATTATAGGGCGGAGCATTTGTGGCATAATTCTGACTACCGTGAACGTTTCTCATTCCAGCGTGGTGAAACAATGAATACACCTCCTACCTCTGATATATTGGAAGAGTATACGGTTAAATCTTATTATGACGGCAATCAGAGTTGGAAAAACACTACTACATTAAATTGGGAGCATTTGTTTGCTAAGAAACATGATGTAAATGTATTGTTGGGATATGAAGAGTATAGGAAATGGTCTCGCACTACGGATATCAGCAAAAAAGGAATGCTGGATACCAGCTTAATTGACTTTGATGCGTTGACAGAGCCCGATTATATTAGTGGAGGCTCTACCGAGTTTTCTTCGCGCTCATGGTTTGGTCGAGTATCGTATGCTTATGAGTCGCGTTATTTGTTAGAAATTAATGCGCGTTATGATGGGTCTTCTCGTTTCTCCCCTGAAAATCGCTGGGGCTTTTTCCCCTCTTTTTCGGCTGGCTGGCGTATATCTGAAGAATCTTTTATGAAAGGTCTGAGCTGGTTGGACAACTTGAAACTACGTGTTTCCTGGGGACAACTAGGTAATAATTCCATTGGCAATTATGAGTGGCAGGCTACTTATAATACTGCACCACATTATTCTTTTGGAGGTTTGGAAGTTCCGGGAATTGGAATGGGTAGTTTTGCTAATTATAATTTGGAATGGGAAACAACTACTGTTACGAATGTAGGTATTGATTTTACGGCATTGAAGAATAGATTTAGCGGAACATTGGAGTTCTACAATAAATTGACGGATGGTATCTTGTACAATCCTACGCTATCTCCTACTTTATCTGGTTTCGGTTCGCCACGTCAGAATATTGCAGAAGTAACAAACCGTGGTGTGGAGTTGACCTTGAGTTGGAATGACCGTATTAGGGATTTTTCGTATAGTATATCTGGTAACTTCTCTTATAACAAGAATGAAGTCACGAAATACAAGGGAAAGTTAGAAAGAGGTTGGTCGCAGAATACGTATTATACCAATATAGGAGAAGTTTCAACAGGTACTTTACAGCGTATAGTTGAAGGACACATGATCAATGAATTCTATGTATTAAACATTTATAACGGAGATGCCAGCTATTTTAATGCAGATGGCGGCGTCAATCCTCATGGTGGCCCAAAAGACGGTATGATACGTACTGAGGCCGATATGAAGTGGTTGGAAGCCATGGTTGCTGCTGGTTATACATTCTATCCGAAACAAGGCATAGGAAAGAATAAAATCTGGTATGGAGATATTATTTATGCGGATACAGATGGCGATGGTATTTATGGCGATGAGGATGATAAAGACTTTCAAGGCTATAATAAAACTCCTAAATATTATTTTGGCCTTCAAGCCAGTGCATTTTGGAAAGGTTTCGACTTCTCTATGAATTGGTCTGGTGCGGCAGGCTTTAAGATAAATTGGTATCAAACGGGCGAGAATAGCAATATAACCTGGTTCGGATACGGTGTGGGTAAAGATATTGCTTACGACCATTACTATTACGATCCGGAAAATCCCTCTGACCCACGCACTAATACGACCTCAAAGAATCCTCGTCTGACGATGGATAAATCAGCACAAACAAGTGTACAAGGCCAGCATATATTGCACAATGGCAATTATTTGAAGTTGAAGAATCTGACTATTGGATATACTTTACCGAAAAGTTTAACTAAGAGCATTTATTTGGAAAACGTGAGGTTTTATGTTTCAGGAGAAAACCTGTTGACCATTACAAAATTTGATGGTATTGATCCTGAAATGATGAGTGGAACTGGTTATGCTCCCATGAGACAATATGCGTTTGGAGTAAATGTAACATTTTAAATGATATGATTATGAAGAAGATAGATAGAAGAATAAGAAGCATGTGGAAGGCTGTGTTTTTTATTGTTTGTGGTGGAATGAATATCACAAGTTGTGTTGATATGGATTTGTCGCCTAATGGAAGTCCTTCTGACAGTAACGTATGGTCTACTGCTTCATTGGCTGAACAAACTGTGGCCGGGGTATATAATCAGTTGTATGTAGAATATAGTGATGTTGCTAATGGTTGGTTTGATATTTGGTCAAGCTCAATGGATTATGGAATTGGTATCGCCCCGACATTCAATTTCTTATTTGGAACGAACTCTTCCAGCTCGGAAAAAGGAAGCTTGGTACAGTGGCAACGGAATTATAAAGGTATTATTAAGGCTAATGATGTGATAGCCAATATTACCAAGGTAGAGGGACTTGATGAAGACAAGAAAAGTCGTTATGTGTCTGAATGTATCTTCCTAAGGTCATGGTGGTACTATCGCTTAAATATTCTTTATGGTGGTGTGCCTTATTATAGAGATCCTATTAAAGATATAGATGAAGCTGTTTTAGCCCGCTCAACTCAAGACGAAGTATGGCAATATATAGTTGAAGATCTGACCCAATGTATTAACAATCCTGATTTGCCTAATAAATATTCAGCAGGTGATTCAGATTATGGACATATAACAAAAGGGGCTGCTTATGCTTTAAGGGGTAAAGTTTATTTATGGATGAAAGAATGGCAAAAAGCTGCAGCTGATTTTCAGGCAGTAAAAGATTGTGGATATTCACTTTATGAGGGAGCTGGCGATCAATCATATAAGCAATTGTTTAAATTGGCAAATGAGCAGTGCGATGAAATGATTTTTTCGTTGCAATGTGTAGATAAGGAGGAATATTCTCATAGAAAGAATAGAGGATTTGGAAATCGTTGTTTGCCTCCAGATGCTTCTGGCAATGGTTTAGGGTGGAATAATTATATCATCAATCCTCAGATGGCAGAGTTGTATGAAAACTCAGATGGCAGTAAATTCAATTGGGATGATTATATTCCTGGTTATAATGAAATGGGGATTAATGCACGCATGGTTTATTTCTTGCGTAACAATATTACAGAGACAGAACGCGCTAATGCAGTAGCAGCAGGTGCCGATATGTCAAAGTACGACCCAACAGGTAATGAAGAGCGCATCAAAAAGGCTTATGCTCATCGTGACCCTCGAATGGCCATGTCCATTATTACACCTTATGCTTCTTTTATTGGTGGAGTTGAGGGAACGCCTAAAGAGTATGTTATGCGATATCCTTTCAGGTCATATACAACGTATGGTGATTTAAAAACGGACACAAGTTTGAAGTTCTATTATTTAAATCGTAAGTTTGTAGGCGAAGGGCTTGAATTTCAAAATATTTATTCAGAGTTAGACCTTCCGTTAATTCGTTATGCAGATGTTTTGTTAAATTGGGCTGAAGCACTTAATGAATTAGGAGATCTTCAAGGAGCTATCGATAAAGTGAATGAAGTCCGAAGCAGAGCAGGCGCACAACTATTGGAAACGAATGAATATACTCACGTAACAGGAAAAGAAGATATGCATCAGCGTATTATGAATGAAAGACATATAGAACTGTTGGGTGAGGATGTAATATTCTTTGATGAGTTGCGTTGGAAGACATGGAAGGACTTAAAGTTTTTTGTGAATAAAGAGGGGAAAGTAAATGGTATGACACAAATATGGGGCACTACAACAAATAATTATGTATGGGGAGGTGACCAATATTGGCTTTTGCCCATTCCGGCAAGAGAGATGCAGATGAACCCTAACATGACACAAAATCCAGGTTGGGAATAAAATTTAGTTAAATATAAGTATGAATTACAAGAAGTTTTTAATAGGTGGAATGGCAATTCAAACAGTTGCCATTCCATTATATTCTCAAGTAGAGAAACCTAATGTTGTTATCATAATGGCCGATCAGCAGCGTGCTGATATCTGTGGGCGAGAAGGTTTTCCTATGCCAGTAACTCCTTATGTTGATAGTTTGGCCAAAGAAAATATTTGGTTTAATAGGGCGTATACGGTAATGCCTGCTAGCAGCCCTGCACGGTGTTCCATGTTTACAGGTCGTTTCCCTAATGCCACGCATGTGAGGACGAATCATAATGTTGCTGATGTATGTTATGAGACAGATATGATTGCTGTATTGAAAGAAAATCACTATCAAACGGCTTTAATAGGTAAAAATCATGCTTATTTGAGACCTTCTGATTTTGATTTCTGGTCTGAATATTCTCATTGGGGAAAAAGCAAGCCTCAAACAGAAGTAGAAAAAAAGGTTGCTAAGTTTTTGGGTAAGGCTGTTGGGCAATACCTGGAACCGTCTCCCATACCTGCGGAGGAACAGCAACCGTCACAAATTATAGACCAGGCTATTGATTGGGTCACTCAACATAAAGAGCAACCGTTTTTTACATGGATTTCATTCCCTGAACCACATAATCCTTACCAGATATGTGAACCTTATTATTCCATGTTTGCACCTGACAAACTTCCGAAGCAAAGTACATCGCGAAAGGACTTGCTTAAAAAAGGGGAGAAATATCAGATTTTAGCAGCATTGGAAGATGCTTCCTGCCCAGATTTATCAAAGGACTTACAACGTCTGCGTGGTAATTACATGGGGATGATCCGCTTAATTGACGATCAAATCAAACGCTTCATGGATCATTTGGCAGAACAAGGATTATTGGATAAAACGATTGTCGTTATACTCTCGGACCATGGTGACTATTGTGGCGAATATGGCTTAATTAGAAAAGGAGCCGGGCTGTGTGAGAGTTTGATACGGATACCAATGGTATGGGCAGGTTATGGCATTAAAAAGCATTCAACTCCTATGGAAGCATTTGTTTCATTAGCTGATATCTTCCCAACCTTATGTAGTGCCATAGGTGCACCTATTCCAAAAGGAGTTCAGGGGAGAAGTTTATGGCCAATGTTGACAGGAGAGCATTATCCCAAAGATGAGTTTTCAAGTATAGTTGTGCAATTGGGCTTTGGGGGAGAGGATGTCCCATTAGATGAATCCTTGAGCTTTGAACAGGAAGGAGCTATAGATACTTCTAAAATAGCAGGTTTTGATGAATTAAATACTTGGACACAGAGCGGAACATCAAGAGCTGTACGTATGGGTAATTATAAATTGATTATGGATAGTTATGGTAATGGTGAGCTTTATGATTTAAAGAAGGATCCTTATGAGTTGAATAATGTGTATGGAAAAAAAGAATATATTGAATGGCAGAATAAATTAATGGAAAGATTGCTTAGTTGGGAATTGCGTTTGCAAGATCCTTTACCTTTACCTAGGCGGCGTTATCATTTTAAACAGAATCCGTATAACTATCATTTTGCTCAGTAGAATATTTATTAGTTAGAATTGTATATTGAATTAATAGATATTGTTTTTTTAGTTATTATATGTTTTTGTATTGGATTTTATGTTGATGCAATAAAATTTATGAAATATTATTTTGTTAGAGTGGCTTTTTTATTAGGACTTGTATTCATGTCTGCATGCGCTTCTTGTGGAGAAAAGGATAAGAAAGAAATTGTGCTTGATGGCATGGAAGTTGGAGGTGTGGAGAATAATATCAAAAGATATACCAATCCAGTGATAGCTACTTCTGTACCAGATCCAACAACCATTCGTGTTCAGGATGGAACCTACTATTTGTATGGAACTGAGAATATACGCAATTTGCCTATTTATCGTTCAGAAGATTTGGTTAACTGGACACAGGTAGGTACTGCATTTACTAATGAAACTCGTCCGACAGATGTAGAAGGAGCTAGCTTATGGGCACCTGAAATCAGATATATTAAAGGCAAATATGTATTGTTCTATTCACTAGCTATCTGGGGACAGGAATGGGTAAGTACTATAGGCTATGCTGTTTCTGATAAGCCGGAAGGTCCTTTTACTCCGAAAGGCATTGTTTTTAGCAGTCATGATGTCAATGTGCAGAATTCTATTGATGAGTTCTTTTATGAAGAAAACGGAAGATATTATATGCTTTGGGGTAGTTTCCGTGGTATTTACTTGATGGAATTGAATGTAACTGATGATTTGGTGATAACTCCTAAAAAAGAAACAATGATTCAAGTGGCAGGAACTGCTTTTGAAGCTGTGAATGTATGGAAACGTGATGGTTATTACTATCTGTTTGCTTCTATTGGTTCATGTTGTGAAGGAGCGAATAGTACATACACTACAGTGGTGGGGCGTGCTAAAAATTTGTCTGGTCCATATTTGGATAAAGATGGCGAACGTATGTTGGACAATGCTTATACGGTCGTTATTGGTAAGAGTAGTGCGTTTGTTGGAGTAGGTCATAATTCTATTTTGCAAAAAGACGATAAAGGAAATACCTGGATGCTTTATCATGGTTATCAGTTGAATAAAGTTGATGACGGACGTTTGGTTTTACTCGATCGTGTCTTGTGGGATGAGGAGGGATGGCCTTATGTCGAGGGTGGACAATCTTCATTGAAAGCAGATGTTCCTGAAATAAATTGATTTTATAACTTAATTCTGAACGATATGCACATCAAGTTATTTTTAGCAGGACTCTTTATGTTGGTCATGGTAGACTGTGAAGCGTCTGAATCCGTTCAACAACAGAAACACGATATATTATATGCTGATCCTACCATTGTTTTAGACAATGGTAAGTATTACATGACTGGAACCGGTTCACAAACTCCTCCGGGATTTACAGTTTTGGTGTCTGATGATTTGCAGAAGTGGACAACCGGGACATCCGACTATTATCGTTTTATTTTGCATAAAGGTGAGTCGTATGGTGAAACTGGTTTTTGGGCACCACAATGGTTGAAGGAGGGTGATACATATTATTTCGCTTATACGGCTAATGAACAGACTGCATTAGCTCGTGGTACTTCTATAACCGGTCCTTTCATGCAAAACGAACTGGAGCCTATTGATGGCTCGGAGAAGAATATAGATCCTTTCTTGTTCAAAGATGATGATGGAAAATATTATTTATATCATGTTCGCTTCAATCAGGGTAATTATATTTGGGTAGCTGAGTTCGATATGCAGACAGGTGCCATAAAGAGGGAGACATTGAAGCAATGTCTGGATTGTACAGAAGCCTGGGAACGTACCGATAATTATGCTTCTGATCCCATTATGGAAGGGCCTACTGTTGTTAAGTTGGATGGAAAATATTATTTGTTTTATTCAGCTAATCATTATATGAATATTGATTATGCGGTAGGTTATGCTACCGCTGATTCTCCATTTGGGCCTTGGAAAAAATATGAAGGTAACCCTATCATACATCGCAGCATTGTAGGCGAGAATGGTTCAGGGCATGGGGATGTCTTCTTAGGTAAAGATGGAGGCTATTATTATATATATCATGTGCATAAATCTGAGACAAAAGTCTCTCCCCGTGCTACGCGTATCATTCCTTTGCACTTGACAAAGAGTAATGATGGTCTTTATGACATATCGGTGAAGGGCGATGAAGTAATTAAGCCCTATCAACTTTATTAATAATTTTGGGTACATATTTCGTTAGTGCTGTTAATATATTCTTGGATTAGCAATGTCCCTATTTTTTAATTAGCAAACCAATGAAACATCACTTTATCAACTTTAAGCAACTGTTTCTGGGAATTGTGTTCTTAACGTGTGCTGCTGGTACAAAGGCTGTATGTATAGAAGCTGGAGAAGTTTCAGCGTCTGTTACTTTGAAAGTTCCTGGCAATAAAGCTGTATCCCATTCATTAACATTGAAAGAAACAGGTAATGGTCAGTATAATTGCATTTCAACAGGAAACTTGCCTCTTACCATCACCCGCCACATCGAGGCCATAAACGGTGCCCAACGTATCACCGTTACCCTTCAGGCTCGTGAAGATATATATTTCAATTATGGTGAACAGTTAAAGACTGGTTATCGGCATAATGATTGTCAGTTCTACATGCCTGGTTTCTGGTATCGTCGCAATCTGCGTTCACCTAAAGAGGCTCCTTCTTTCCACACATCGGATAGCTGGCTGGTGCGCGAAGACCGTCTCAGTACACCACTGACGGCAGTCTTCAACCCGGTTGCCGGAAAGTCCTTGTCGGTAATCCGAATAGACGATTTTCAGAAAGAAGCACTGACTACACATAAGGAAGGTGAAGTTATATTGTCCGGTGAAACGTCCATAGGCTATACGGGTTTTGAGAACGTAGATGGCACAACAGTACTTTCCTATGGTTTCCCTTATCGGGAGGCCCCTCGTACGTACATTCGCAAACTGACATTGGCTCCTTCTGTTGAGGCTTTTCAGCTTCTACGCAAAGGACAGACTCTTTCTTTGGTGTGGGAAGTGAGCGAACGTTCGGCTGCCGATTTCTCCGAGTGTGTGCAGCGTACATGGGAATACTGCTATGACACCTATCGTCCGCAGCCTGTGTCTACACCCTATACGGAAGCCAAGATGAAAGAAGTATTGAGCAACTTTTTTGTCGAGAGTTATGTAGGTAATGAGACTACACATTACTATTCGGGTGTAGAGTTGAAGACTGCTACCTGTGCCAGTACCGATGTTGCCGAGATTGGCTTTGTGGGTCGTACACTGCTCAATGCCTTCAATGCCTTGGAATACGGTGAAGCACAGGGACGTACAGATCTGACAGTGAATGCTAACAGCGTGTTTGATACCTACTTGCAAAACGGTTTTTCACCGACCGGCTTTTTCAATGAAGTAGTTCACTATCAACGTAGCGGTATAGCAGCTATACACAGCATTCGTCGCCAATCAGAAGGTGTATATGCCATGCTCTATTACCTGGATTATGAGAAGAAGCAGGGCCGACGTCATCCTGAATGGGAAAAGCGTTTGCGCACCATGCTCGATATGTTTCTTAAGCTTCAAAACAAAGATGGTAGTCTGCCACGGAAGTTTAAGGACGATTTCTCTATAGTTGATGCCAGCGGAGGTAGTACTCCTTCAGCTACTTTGCCATTGGTAATGGCTTATAAATATTTTAAGGATAAACGCTATCTGACTGCTGCCAAGCGTACGGTGGATTATTTGGAAAAAGAACTGATATCCAAGTCCGATTATTTCTCGTCCACTCTTGATGCTAACTGTGAAGATAAGGAGGCCTCACTTTATGCTTCTACGGCCGCTTATTACCTCGCTCTAGTTACCAAGGGTAAGGAGCAAACCCATTATGCAGATTTGGCTCGTAAGGCGGCTTATTTTGCCTTATCGTGGTATTATACTTGGGATGTACCCTTTGCGCAGGGACAAATGTTGGGAGACATTGGTCTGAAAACTCGTGGATGGGGCAATGTATCGGTCGAAAATAACCACATTGATGTCTTTGTCTTCGACTTTGCCGATGTGCTTCGCTGGCTTTCTCAGCGTTACGATGAGCCTCGCTTTGCAGCTTTTGCCGAGGTTATCTCCACTTCCATGCGTCAGTTGCTTCCGTGCGAAGGACACATGTGTGGTATTGCCAAGGAGGGTTATTATCCTGAGGTCGTACAGCATACCAACTGGGATTATGGTCGAAATGGTAAAGGTTATTATAACAATATATTCGCACCGGGCTGGACCGTTGCTTCTCTTTGGGAGCTCTTTTCACCGGGGCGTGCCGAACATTTTCTGTTGAAGAAATAGAACCTAATAAAAAGCAATATGAATAAACTGATAACTTTACTGGCAGGCCTAATGCTGTGTGCATCGGCCTGCACCGAGAAACAAACGGCAGAAACTACTGCTTCTGGCCTGAAACCGGCTGATTTCCGTACAGAGGTTGACGGCAAACAGACTGATTTGTTCACGTTGAAGAACAAGAACGGTATGGAAGTGTGCATCACCAATTTTGGAGGTCGCATTGTCTCTGTCATGGTGCCCGACCGTAATGGAAACATGCGTGATGTGGTTTTGGGATTCGATTCCATTCAGGATTATATCAAGTATCCCACAGACTTCGGTGCTACCATTGGGCGCTATGCCAACCGTATCAATCAAGGGAAAATCACGGTTGAGGGTGTAGAATACCAATTGCCTCAAAACAACTATGGACATTGTCTGCATGGTGGCCCTCACGGATTCCAGTATCAGGTGTTCAATGCCCGTCAACTCAACAGCCAGTCTCTGGAACTTTCTTACTTGTCGAAGGATGGGGAAGAAGGTTTTCCGGGTAACTTAACGTGTAAGGTGGTTTTCTCTTTGACAGACGATAATGCCATAGACATTCGTTACAGTGCAGAGACCGACCGTGCCACCGTGGTGAATATGACCAATCATTCTTATTTCAATCTGGATGGTAATCCAGCTCAATCCAATGCCAACTACCTGCTGACCATTGATGCTGATTCCTATACGCCCGTAGACAGCACTTTCATGACGACCGGCGAGATAGCTCCCGTAGAAGGTACAGAGATGGATTTTCGTACTCCTGTGGCTATAGGTGCACGGATAAACAATGATTCTCAGCAGCTGAAAAACGGAAAGGGATATGACCATAACTGGGTGCTGAATACCAAGGGCGATATCACTCGTCCGTGTGCTACGCTGATGTCTCCCGAAAGCGGCATCGTACTCGATGTTTACACCAACGAACCGGGCATTCAGATTTATGCGGGCAATTTCCTGGATGGCACGCTGACAGGCAAGAAAGGTATTGTCTACGGCCACCGCGCCTCCGTGTGTCTGGAGACTCAAAAGTTCCCTGATACTCCTAATAAGCCTCAGTGGCCCTCTGCTCTTTTAAAACCGGGCGAGCAGTACAACAGTCATTGTATTTATAAGTTTTCAGTAAGGTAGTAAAATGAAAGAATATAGTTTGTAGTTCATGAATGGAAGTAATTATACGTATTGCTTCCATTCCTTTTTTATACTCCTAATCTATTGTTTTAGAATCCCCAATAAAGTTTTTCCAAGTCACAAGGTAGACGTGTCGGATTATAATCGCCTGCGAACTTAATATCGTCATCACTTAACGAATATATATTCTTATTCTCAATGATATTCTTAAATCTGTTATCCAACTCTTTTGAATGGTATAGTTTTGACATTTCTGTACTTATAGTCCAAGTCAGGCAGTTTAAAGCACCATTCCATTTCTTTATGACAGGTGCGAGATTCACCTGATAGATTCTGTCCTCGTAATCAGGATGTAGATTCTTGATTTGTTCTAATGCTTCCATGTCTTGTGGAAGTCCTATTTCGGGAACAATGATAACGTCGCGTGTTTGCAGCATATTGATGTATGCCCAGCTGTATTCATGATAATTGGATAATTTTAAATCTATAACCTCAAAAGTTGTGTTTAATATCCGTCTCATTTCTGAGGCTATTTGAGGTGGATATAATTCTAAATTGACCAATACTTTTCCATAGCCTACGTTGTGTATTAGTCCATCTGTGTGTCCGCATACATCTTCCTGATCCCATGGCAGGAGAATAATTTCCGTTTCTTTAAAAGCGTTATGAAGCATATTCAATATTTCTTCATGGCTGAAATGTGGATTTTCAGAGAATATCTTTTCTGTCATGATGATTGCAACTTCATTGTCATCAGCATAAGTCTTAGTCGCTGTCTTTATACCTGTTTCACATGCCACGACATTGCCTCCGTCCATTATCAGTGGTAATGGTTCATAAACGGGTTTAAAGTGTAAGGAGTTCAGTACGGAGGTCGTGTCTGTTTTGAAGCGTGAGTCGTTTTTCAGATAGTCAGGGTCATATCGGAATTGTACAAAGTTGTTGTATTGTTGTTGTACGGGCATGTAGTCACGACACCAATAATCTTTAGTGTGGCGCAGTGCTTTGCAACCAACTTTGTTCTGTTTTAGAATTTCACGTATTTGTCTGTATTCATCAGGATAGTCCTTCATAAATAGACTGGAAAAATAAACACAGTCTTTATATTGCTCTGTAATCATGGACTTGATATGGTTGGCTCGGTTATTATTATTTCTTCCTGTCCCAAGGTTTTGGAGCATAATCATTGGCTTTATAGCCTATGCAACTTGCATCGTAACGCTTTAATTTTTGAGTGGTATACCATGTGTTCCCTTTATGGTAATGTTCGTTGTATGCACAATATTTCCTTTCAGCAAATTCATTGGTTGTTTTTCCTTTTACATGATACCTTTCGCTGAATCGGATATCTTTTTCCTTTTCTTTTTCTTCTAGCGGTATAATAGTAGGAAAAGAACTTATACCGGTGTAGTTGAAAAGTGCGTCAGCACAGTCCCAAGGTCCGGCAACAATGGTAGTCGTATCGTCCATTCGTTGTCCGTGTGATAGCTCGGTTCTCAGCATGGCACGAATAAGGATACCACCACCATTGCATTCTTCTATTTTTTCAGAAACCCGTCCTTTGAAACAGATATCTACACCGCTGGAGTGGAGTAGGAAAGTGCCGCCTTTTAGGCAATTTCGGGGATATACAAAAGGACTGCCGTTTGCTTTGATATCCTTGTGATTTTCTGAAACGTAATAGAATTCTATTTCCAGAAATCTGTATTCCACATCGACCATCCTGGTAGAATTACTTATCGAAGGCATATCCTTTTGCAGGATACCATAGTTTACCATCAGTTCTTTGGCAATGCGTTCAAACTGTTCTTGGGCGGATATAGCGTCTACCAACAGGTTTTGCAAGTCAAAGAGTGCGTTCAAGTCTTGCATCAGATGTGATATGCTTTGATTTTATTTATTCTCCGTTGTTTCTCATCCCCAGCGCTCTGTTCTCCGCCTCTTCCATGATTTCCCGTTCTCCTGGCCCTTTGTCATTGATGCCACAAAGGTGCAGGATGCCGTGGATGATGACGCGGTGCAGTTCGCGTTCATAGTCATTGTCGGCAAATTGTTCGGCATTGGTGCGCACGGTGTCCAGGCTGATAAAGAGGTCGCCACTCAGGCGGTTACCCTCACAGTAGTCAAAGGTGATGATATCCGTGTAGTAATCATGTTGCAGGTACTGGCGGTTCACTTCCAGTATCTTTTCGTCCGAACAGAAAATATAGGCGATTTCGCCGATTTTCTTTCCGTATGTGGCAGCTACGGCTTTTATCCATTCCGTCGTCTCCCGTTTCTTGATGTCGGGCATGTCTACGCCCTCTGTTTGGTAGGTTATCATACTGACAAAAGTTTATTGAGTCATTTATGCTATCGCGTTGTTGCCTTTCTGGCAAAAGCGTGTTGTTTTAATGAAAGAATACGTAGCTGATGATAATTCCAGCTACAACGCCCGACAGGTCGGCCAGTAGTCCGCAGGTCACGGCATTGCGCGTCTTGCTGACACCCACACTGCCGAAGTATACCGCCAGAATGTAGAACGTGGTATCCGATGCACCACGTACCACGCAGCTCATGCGTCCCACAAACGAGTCGGCTCCATACTGGTTCATGGCGTCAATCATCAGCCCGTTCGCCGCACTGCCGCTCAAGGCCTTCATCAGTGCCGTAGGCAGTGCTCCCACAAAGCTGGTGTCCACTCCCAGCAGTCCTATCAGATAGCCTATGCCTTGTACCAGCAAATCCATGGCTCCAGAGGTGCGAAAAACCGCGATTCCAACGAGAAAAGCCACCAGGTATGGAATAATGCGCACGGCAGTGGTAAAACCCTCCTTGGCGCCCTCTATGAAGGCGTCGTAGACGTTTATCTTCTTCCATACGCCCCAGACTATGAAAAACAGGATGATGCTGAACAGAATGATGTTGGCCGTCAGGGTAGAGTAGGCACCCATCTGTTCGCGCCCAACGTTGACAAACAGGTATACCAGCCCCGTGAAGAACAGGGCAATGCCGCCCACCAGCAACAGGATAGGCTTGCACAACAGGTTTATGCGTTGGCTGATGCTGACCACGGCCACTCCTACAAAAGTTGATATGGTGGTGGTAATCAGTGTGGGGATGAAGATATCGGTAGGTTGTGCAGCCCCCATCTGTGCCCGGTACATCATGATGCTCACCGGTATCAGGATAAGCCCCGAGGTATTGATGACCAGAAACATAATCATCGGGTTGGTGGCTGTGTCCTTTTTCGGGTTCAGTTCCTGCAGTTCCTTCATGGCTTTCAGTCCCATCGGTGTGGCGGCGTTGTCCAGTCCCAGCATGTTGGCCGAAAGGTTCATGAAGATGCTTCCCATGGCCGGATGTCCCTTGGGAATGTCGGGAAACAGACGGCAGAATACCGGGCTGAGCCAGCGCGACAGGGCGTTTATCATGCCGCTCTGCTCGCCTATCTTCATGATGCCCAGCCAGAGGGCCAGAATGCCCGTCAGACCCAGCGATATTTCAAAGGCATTCTTCGAAGAGTCGAACGTGGAGTTGACCAGTGCGGTGAAGATTTCCGTGTCGCCCATGAACAGCAGTTTGCCCAGTGCCACGATGAATGCCACGACGAAGAAAGCTACCCAGATGTAGTTTAGTACCATAGTGTCAATGTTTGTTTGTTGGTTAGTATTTGTCTGTACTGGCTAGGTTCCAGGCATTGAGGAAGGAGGCCTTGGTTATGTCTACCACCTTCTCCCAGTTCAGCCGCCCGGCATGGTCGGTGGGTTGGTGATAGTCGGGATGTCCGTCTGTGTGATACCAGATGATGGGTATCCCCTTCACGGCAAACGAGGCATTGTCGCTTCCTCCCGTCGGCTTGTCCCAGGCACGGTAGTCGGGTTCCAGCTTCAGGTCATAGCGGCCGATGTCATCCTTCAGCCACAGGCCGAAGGCCGGATTAGCAGCCGTATAGAAGTAGACCACGTGTCGCGGCTGTTCGGGCTTGTTGTTGCGGCCTATCATGTCAAAGTTCAGGTAGCCTTTGATTTGTTCGATGAAAGGGCAGTTTTCCGTGAAATAGCGCGACCCTAGCAGACCTTTTTCCTCCCCGTCCCACAGGGCGATAATGACCGTGCGCATCGGCTTTTGTCCGCTTGCCACGAATGCCCGTGCTATCTGCACCACGGCCGATACGCCCGAGGCATTGTCGTCAGCTCCGTTGTATATCTTGTCGCCGGCCAGCGATTCGTCCGTGCCCAGGTGGTCGAAGTGCGCTCCTACCACCACATATTCGTTCGTCCGTTCCCCGGGTATCATGCCCAGCACGTTGGCCATTGGCAGTGTGCGGTGCGTGCCTTGTTTCAGGCGGGCAATAGAGTCGGGATGCACTTGCCAGCGTCCTCTGCGTTGTCTCTCCGGGGCACAAGCTTCGAAAGTCTGCAAGTAGCCGCTTTCCAGTAGCGGGGCAACGCCGGCCTCTTTCAGGCAGGCGGCCAGGTAGCGTGCCGCTATGCGCGAGCCGTGTTGTCCGGCCTCGCGTCCTTGCAGTTCGTCATCGGCCAGAAAACCTACGATGGCCTCGGCCGATGCCCGGTTGATGCTTTGCAATCCTTTTTCCTGTGGTGTCTGTGCATGCAGCAGCCCGATGGACAATGCTGCGGCTATTGTCAATAATGCTTTATACACCCTGTTATGTGTAGTTGAAATAAACATACCTGTGTGGCAATGATGTTAGAGCTTGCAAATTTATAAAATCTTGGCATCTTCTATAATGATTTTGTAGTATTCCGTCCCTAAAAAGTCTATATTTGCTGCAAAAATGTCCCAGACATGAAACAAAATCCATCGGCTGGCGCCTTTTTGCTTGCTTCGCGCGCACGGCAGGCGTCTGAAACCTGCATAGCACCGGTGTATCCTTCGTGCCTGGCATGGGCTGCTATGCCGCAAGGCAACAGGCATTAGCTTGCCCGTTATCTTTTCACAAACCATTGGTTGATATGCGTAATCTGGTCTTAGTTGATTTCAAACTTGATGACGATTGGTCATTCTCCCGAATCCTGAATACACAGGGCCGATGGGATGTGAAGAGTTGTGTGACCAACACTCCTTTCTACCATACCCGGCTGGGGACCATCGTGCGATACCTGCTTTACTTTCTGTTTCCATTGCGCTATGTCTTGAGTGGTCGGTCTTATGGGGTGGTATTGGGCTGGCAGCAGTTCTATGCGCTCAATTATGCTTTCTGGTTGCGTTTGTTTCGCATTCGCTCTTCCGTCCGTATTGTGGTCATGACATTTATCTATAAAGAGAAGAAAGGGCTTCTTGGTCGTCTTTATCACACGTACATCCGCTATTGCCTCACCAGCCGCTATGTCTCAAAGGTTATTTGTTATTCCCGGGCCGAAGTTGCCATGTACAGCCGTCTGTTCGATTTGCCCGATGGATTGGTACAGTTTGTGCCTTTGGGGATAGAACCGATAGACAGCCCTGGCGAAGTGGTGCGTGGTGATTATATCTTTTCAACGGGCCGGAGCAATCGCGATTATGATTTTCTGGTGCGTGCCCTTGGGAATACGGATTTTGCCCTAAAGATAGCTTGCGAGCAACATTTCGATTCGCTGCCTCCTAATGTAGAGGTGTTGCATCATTGTTATGGAAGCCGGATGTATTCTTTGTTGAAAGGCTGTTTCTGTGTGTGCATTCCTTTGAACGACAGGAATCTGTCCTCCGGGCAGTTGGTGTTGCTTCAGGCCATGCAGCTTGGCAAACCGGTATTGGTGACCCGCAGCAATGGGGTAGTGGACTATGTGGTGGACGGAAAGACGGGATTCCTGATTGATAATGAACCTGATACATTGATTGCCCGATTGCATGAACTTGCTGCTGACGAAGCCCTTTACTGTAAGCTTTCTTTGGAAGCACGCCGGGCCTTTGCCGGGCAATATGCGCAGGAGTGTATGGCTTGGGCTGTTTTGCGTTTGCTCTGACGGTTGCAGGGCATGGCTAACAACCTGTTTCACTTTTATGGTTTTGTATGTAAATCTATAATGATTTTGTAGTATTCCGTTGCAAAAAAGGCTATATTTGCTGCAAAAATGCCTCAAATATGAAACAAAATCCATCGGCTGACGCCTTTTTGTTGGCTTCGCGCATACAGCAGGAACTCGAAACCTATGTTGACCCTGTGAAGCGTACCTATTTGCCCGGCTTCTTCAAGACTGGCAAAGGGCAGTACGGCGAGGGCGATGAATTCCTGGGAATTGTTGTCCCCAACACCCGCTTGGTGGCAAAGCGTCACAAGGCAGAACCGTTTGAGGTAGCTGCCGCCCTGCTTCAGAGCCGTTGGCACGAGTGTCGTCTTTGTGCCTTGCTCATGCTGGTGGAACGTTTCAAGAAGTGCGATGAAATGGCCCGCAAGGAGATTGTCGATTTCTACCTGGCCCATACGACCCGCATCAACAACTGGGACTTGGTCGACCTGTCAGCACCCTACATCCTGGGCGAATATCTGAAGGACAAGCCCCGCGATGTGCTCCATCACCTGGCTTCCAGTACCCTGCTCTGGGACCAGCGCATAGCTGTTGTGGCTACACAGACCCTGATAAAAAACGGCGATTTCACCGATATTCTGCTCCTGGCTCCCCGTTTCTTTCAAACCCCGCACGACCTCATGCAGAAGGCTGTAGGCTGGATGCTGCGCGAGGTAGGCAAGAAAAACGAGGCGGTCCTTGTCGGCTTCCTGCAACAGCACGCCCGCTCCATGCCCCGCACCATGTTGCGCTATGCCATTGAGAAGTTCCCCGACGGGCAGCGGCGCAAGTTTATGAAACGCTGATGGCTGTCGCCACTTGTTCCTCTCTGTATCATTCTTGAAATCCAACGATTTTTTGAACCAATACCCAAAATAAATTTATCATGAAACACAAACTAATGAATCTGACAACGATTGCCAAGCAGGCTGCCCTGTCGGGCACATTGTGCTTGGCTTTGCTGTCGTGCAAGCAGACCTTGCCCTATCAGGACACCTCGCTTGCACCCGAAGACCGTGCCGCAGACCTCGTAGGCCGGCTCACCCTTGAAGAAAAAGTATCGCTCATGCAGCACGATTCGCCTGCCATCCCCAGGCTGGGCATCAAGAAGTACGTGTGGTGGAACGAGGCGCTCCATGGTGTAGGACGTGCCGGACTGGCTACTGTTTTTCCACAAGCCATTGGTATGGCAGCTTCTTTCGACGATGCTTTGCTTTACGATGTTTTCACCGCCGTCAGCGATGAGGCCCGTGCCAAGCACAATGAGTTCCGCAAGTCGGGCGACCTGCAAATCTATCAGGGACTGACCTTCTGGACTCCCAACGTGAACATCTTCCGCGATCCCCGCTGGGGTCGTGGACAGGAAACCTATGGCGAAGACCCTTACCTCACCAGCCGGATGGGCGTCAGCGTGGTACGCGGTCTGCAAGGTCCTGAGGGCGAGAAATACGACAAACTGCATGCCTGTGCCAAGCACTATGCCGTACACTCGGGTCCCGAGTGGAATCGTCACTCGTTCAATGCCGAGGATATTGCTCCGCGCGACCTGTGGGAAACCTATCTGCCCGCCTTCAAGGCATTGGTGCAGGAAGCCGATGTAAAGGAAGTGATGTGTGCCTACAACCGTTTTGAAGGCGAACCCTGCTGTGGCAGCAACCGCCTGCTCCAGCAAATCCTGCGCGACGAATGGGGCTACAAGGGCATTGTGCTGTCCGACTGCTGGGCCATCAACGACTTCTTCAACGAAGGTGCCCACCAGACCGACCCTGATGCCGCGCACGCCTCTTCAAAGGCAGTTCGTACAGGTACCGACCTGGAGTGTGGTTCAACCTATGCTTCGCTGGTGCAGGCTGTGAAAGACGGCTTAATTGACGAGGCTACCATCGACCGTTCTCTGAAACGCCTGCTTACAGCACGCTTTGAACTGGGCGAAATGGATGCCGACGTGTCTTGGAACAACATCCCCTACAGCGTGGTCGACAGTAAGGAACATCGTGCCCTGGCCCTGAAGATGGCACAGGAAAGCCTGGTGTTGTTGCAGAACAAGGGCAATCTGCTGCCGCTGAACAAGCAACTCAAGGTGGCCGTCATCGGTCCCAATGCCGCCGACAGCGTCATGCAGTGGGGCAACTACAACGGTTTCCCCGGCAAGACCATCACCCTGCTCGAGGGCATCCGCCAGTATCTGCCCGAGGCCAATGTGTTCTATGAGCCTGGCTGCGACCACACCTCCGACACCTCCATCCAAAGTCTGTTCCAGCAGTGCAGCATTGACGGCCAGCAGGGCTTCAAGGCCTCCTATTGGAACCAGCTGAAACGCGAAGGAGAGCCCGAAGTCGTAACACGCGTCACCACGCCTTTCCACTTCACCACTGCCGGTGCCACAGTTTTTGCACCCGGTGTCAATCTGGGTGGCTTTACAGCCGTTTATGAGTCAGTCTTCCGTCCTACCAAGAGCGAGCCGGTAGCATTCAGCTTCCAGATGCAGGGTGGTGTAGCCCTCTTTATCAACGATGAGCGTGTTGTCGGTCTTTACAACATGAAGACTCCCCGCGGTTATGTGTTGCTGGCCGAGGCTGGTAAGGAGTATAACATCCGTCTGGAATATGCCGCTACCGAGGGCAACTGTGCATCGCTCAGCTTTAACTTCGGACGCGAAGTTCCCATCAACTTTACCGGTGCCGTGCAAGCAGCTCGTCAGGCCGATGTCATTGTCTTTGCCGGTGGCATTTCGCCCCAGCTCGAAGGCGAAGAGATGCCTATCAGCATCCCGGGTTTCAAGGGTGGCGACCGCGAATCCATCGATTTGCCGGCCGTTCAGGAGAAGCTGTTGACCGAACTCAAGAAGACTGGCAAACCTATTGTCTTTGTCAATTTCTCGGGCTCGGCCGTTGCCTTGACGCCTGAGACTAAGCTGTGCGACGCCATCCTGCAAGCCTGGTATCCCGGACAGGCCGGTGGACAGGCTATTGCCTCAGCTTTGTTTGGCAACTACAATCCGGCCGGTCGTCTGCCTGTCACTTTCTACAAGAGCACCAACCAGCTGCCCGATTTCCAGGACTACTCTATGAAGGGCCGCACCTACCGTTACATGACCGAGGCTCCGCTCTTCCCCTTCGGCTACGGACTGAGCTATACCACTTTTGCCTACGGTGATGCCCGTCTAAGCAGTCCGATCATGCAGAAGGGTGGCAAGCTGTCGCTCGTCATCCCTGTCAGCAATACAGGCAAATACGACGGCGAGGAAGTTTTACAAGTCTATCTCCGTCGTCCGGGCGATGCTGACGGTCCCCGTCAGGCCTTGCGCGCCTTCAAGCGTGTAGCCATTGCCAAGGGAACCACGCAGGAGGTAACCATCGAACTTAGCGATGCTGCCTTTGAGTGGTTCGACCCACAGACCAACACCATGCATCCTCTGGCCGGTGAATATGAAATCCTGTATGGAGGTACGTCCGACAGCAGTCTGCTTAAGACTGTCAGCCTGACCTATCAAGACTAACCTATACATCCGCTAAAACGCAGGAGGCACGGTCTTCCCTTCGTGGAATCTGCACCGTGCCTCCTGTTCTTTTTTAGCCTCACCCGTCAATTCCGTGTCTTTGCAGCTCTTCTATTCTCTTTTGTCTTATATGTAAATTTATTTGCTTCCTTATTTTCCTGTTTCCCCCTCTTTCTTTCCCTTTCTTCTCCTCTCCCTCTTTTTCCCTACATTTACTCCTTCTTGGTACCCACTTTGTTCGTTCCTCCTTCGTTCCTTGTTCGTTCTTTCTTCGCTTTTGGGTACTTTTATTCGAAGGAGTAACGAAGCAGATGCGTCTGAGAAGGGTCTGGGGTGGGTAGAAAGGAGTAAGGTAAGGGCATGAATGGGAAAGGAATTTTTTCGTTGAAGTTAGATTGATTGGAGACCTTATAATGTCGTATTTTTTGTTTAGAAATAGCTTGTAATTCTTTAAAATGAATTCATGTTTAGGATATGGTGATATACGTTTTATATATGCTATTTGATTAGGTGTAGTAATATTCATTATTTATGATGAATCTATCGTGATATGTTATTTAGAAAGAGTGGTAGTACCTTGTAGCATTGACTTTCGAGTAAGGTATTGGTAAAGTCAGGAAATTTTTTATTATTGAGATTTTATGCGTTCTCATTTTCCTAATATGAATTGTTTCTCACTATCTGTGGTTTGAATATCGGATATTTAATATGCTATGGTATCTATATTATATGTATAAGGTGATATAATAATGAAGTACATTGACGCTTTTATGTTTCTTATATCGCTGTTTTTATTCATACTTTTGTATTATGTATGAAGTAATAATCGAATATTTTATAATTTAGTTATAACGAATTAGCATTTTTATTTGCTAATACGATTTTTATGCTTATATTTGCAGCGAAAGTAAGGGCTAATAATCGGATTTTCAATGTTTGATTGCCTTTCGTACCCCTTATTCTAATATAAAAACGTTATACCTTAATATGGCATATATAAAGAAAATATCGTTGAAAGACATTGCTGCTGTAGCTGGTGTTTCACCGGCTTTGGTTTCGTTTGTATTGAATGGAAAGGGAAAAGAATATCGAGTGAATGAAGATACGGCCAAGCGAATTCTGGATATTGCCCGTGAATTAAATTATCAACCCAATTTGGCAGCTCGAAGTTTACGTAGCGGCCGTACTAAGACGATAGGGCTGGTGGTGTCGGATATTTCCAATCCGTTTTTCTCTCAGTTGGCACGTTTGCTGGAAGATGAAGCGACAAAACGCGGATATACTGTTCTTTTTGCCAGTTCGGATGAAGATGTTAATAAAATGAGCCGTGTGGTTTCCAGTCTTGTCAATAGGGGGGTAGATGGTCTGATTATTGTTCCTTGTGAGGGGGCGGAGAAATATATGGTCTCTTTGATAAATAATAATATCCCAATTGTATTGTTTGATCGTTATTTCCCAGAACTTAATATTAGTTATGTGGCATTGAATAATGCTAGCGCGGCTTACATGGCTACGAAACATTTATTGGCTGCTGGTTATACCTCTCCCTGTATTGTGGCTTATGATATCGATCTTATTCACATGAAGGAGAGGGTGCGGGGGTATAAGCAGGCTATGGAGGAAGTTGAAAAGAAACGGTATATTAATATTGTATATTTAAAGCGGAACGCTTTAAAAAAATCTGCTGAACGGATTTTACCAAAAGTTATCGATGGGGGAGTTGATTCTTTCTTGTTTGGGACTAATATGATATCCCTGGCTTGCTTGTATGTTTTAAGAGAGATGCCTAATATTAGTCTTAATCGAATTGGTTTAGTAGGATTTGATGGTAATCCGGTTTTTGATTTTTTGGACATTCCAATTTCTTATGTGCAGCAGCCTGTGGCAATGTTAATGCAAAAGGCTCTTGAGATATTGCTTGATAATATATCAAACGGTAATTCGGTCCAGTCTGTGTTAGCTGATGGAGAGTTCCGTTCTAATTATTTGAGATAATTTTTTTTCTTGTTAGGCTTAAACGATTTAGTTACAGTTTATTAATTAGAATTATGGTAGTTTCAAGATTAATTGGTGGAAAACCTAAAATTGGTATCAGACCTATTATTGATGGTCGCCGTGGTGGTATTCGTGAATCATTGGAAGATATGACAATGACAATGGCTCGAAAGGTAGCTGATTTGTATTCTTCCATGCTACGTCATAGTGATGGTAGCCTTGTAGAGTGCGTAATAGCAGATACGACGATAGGAGGAGTGGCAGAAGCTGCTATGTGTGCTGAAAAGTTCCGTAACAATGGTGTAGGTGTTGTGCTTTCTGTTACTCCTTGCTGGTGCTATGGATTTGAAACCATCGATATGGATGGGGGAATTCCGAAGGCTATTTGGGGATTCAATGGTACTGAACGTCCGGGTGCTGTTTATTTGGCTTCAGCATTGGCAGGGCATACTCAAAAAGGCTTGCCAACGTTTGGAATTTATGGTCACGATGTACAGGATGTTTCGGATGTAGAGCGTATACCTGAGGATGTACAAGAAAAATTATTACGTTTTGCACGAGCAGGTTTAGCTGTAGCTGAAATGAAGGGGAAATCTTATCTGACCATAGGCAGTGTCTCTATGGGTATTGCTGGTTCTATTCCTAACCCTGATTTCTTTGAGGAATATTTGGGAATGCGAAATGAATATGTGGATGCTTGCGAAATAGAACGTCGCATTCAATTAGGCATTTATGACCATGAGGAATTTGAACGTGCTATGGCTTGGACAGAAAAATATTGTAAAGCTAATGAAGGTAAAGATTATAATCCGGAACATTTGGTTTATTCTCGCGAAGAAAAAGATGCACGTTGGGAATATGTAGTTAAAATGACACTGATTTTCCGAGATTTGATGATTGGTAATCCTAAGTTGGCTGAGATGGGCTTTAAAGAAGAAGCAATGGGGCATAATGCTATTGCTGCAGGTTTCCAAGGACAACGCCAGTGGACGGATTATATGCCAGATGGTGATTTCTCTGAGGCTATTTTGAATACTTCTTTTGACTGGAATGGTATTCGTGAAGCGTTTACTTTTGCTACGGAAAATGATACTTTGAATGCTACTTCTATGTTGTTTAACCATTTGTTGACTAATACAGCCCAGATTTTTGCAGATGCGCGTTCGTATTGGAGTCCGGAAGCAGTGGAACGTGTCAGTGGTAAAAAACTGGAAGGTAAGGCTGCTGGTGGTTTTATTCATTTGATTAACTCAGGTTCATGTACATTGGATGGTGCAGGGCGGATGCTTCGCAATGGTGAAGCAGCCATGAAACCTTTCTGGGAAATTACTGAAAAAGATGTTGAAGATACGCTCAAAGCTACGACGTGGTATCCAGCTTCACGTGAATACATGCGAGGAGGTGGTTATTCGTCTCAGTTCCTTACTACTGGTGGAATGCCGGTTACAATGTGCCGTTTGAACCTCGTAAAAGGTCAAGGACCGGTATTACAGATTGCTGAAGGATGGACAGTAGATCTTGATCCTGAAGTATTTAAAATAATTAATGAACGTACAGACAGAACATGGCCTTCTACATTCTTTGCACCACGTGTAACGGGTAAAGGTTATTTCCGTGATGTATATACAGTGATGAATAATTGGGGTGCTAATCATGGTGCTATTTCATACGGTCATGTAGGAGCTGACCTGATAACATTGGCTTCAATGCTTCGTATTCCAGTATGTATGCACAATGTGCCTGAGGAAAAAATCTTCCGTCCGAGTGCTTGGTCGGCATTTGGTGAAGACATGGAAGGTAGTGATTTCAGAGCATGTGAGAATTATGGACCGTTGTATAAATAGGAGAGATTAATATGTGTTTATAGATATGAGTATAAATGATTATAGGATATGGTAACTATTGTTACTATATCCTATAATGGAAAAATACTAACAAATGGGGACATACGCTAATGATGCACAGTTTTTGATGGAACATGGTGTGGAATATACCGAATTGGTGTCTACAGATGGTAATGCTAAGGTCATGGTGATTCCGGCATGGCAAGGACGTGTTATGACGACCACGGCTTCTGGTGATGAAGGTGATAGTTATGGTTGGATTAATTATCGTTTTATTAAAGAAGGGAAAGTTAATCCGCAATTTAATCCGGTAGGCGGTGAAGAGCGTTTCTGGCTGGGGCCTGAAGGAGGTCCTTTTTCTCTTTACTTTAAGGAGGGGGTGGAGCAAGTGTATGATAACTGGTTAGTGCCTCCTGTTATTGATACAGAAGCATATAAGGTAGAGCAAGAGAATAGCAGTAGCATTCGATTTGTTAAAGATACACAGGTACAGAATGCTTCAGGAACGACTTTCAATATCCATATAGATCGTGCTGTGTCATTGATGGATAGAGATGAAGTGGCTGCTGAATATGGTATTGAGCTAGGAGATGACATGAAAGTGGTAGCTTATAAAAGTGACAATAAGATAACTAATACAGGGACAGAAGCTTGGACAAAAGAGACAGGTCTAGTATCAGTGTGGATGTTGAGCCATTTTAATCCTACTCCGACAACAACAGTGTTTATACCTTACAACCAGGAGACTGAAGGTCGTATTGTGAATGATGAATATTTTGGTAAGATTCCAGCAGATAGACTTGTTGCTGAAAATGGGATTCTTTATTTCAAGATAGACGGTAAATGGCGTTCCAAGTTGGGTGTGCCTGCTGGGCGTGCCATGGGAATTTGCGGAAGCTATGATTCGTCAAGAGGTGTATTGACTATTCTTAGTTGCAAATTGCCTGAAGGATCTGCTTCTTATGTTAATGGACAGTGGGGTAAGCAGGAAGATCCCTTTACAGGAGATGTAATTAACGCTTATAATGACGGACCATTGGCCGATGGTTCTATTATGGGGCCATTTTATGAAATAGAGACTTCTTCTCCAGGTGCGGAACTCGTTCCGGGTGCTTCGTTGGTACATAGTCAGAAAGTTGTCCATATCCAAGGTAATGAAAAGGATTTAGCTCCGATTGTAAAGAAGGTTTTTGGAGCTGATTTGAATGTGATAAAGGTAGAGTTTCAATAGGTTTATAATTATAATTATAAAAATGAAGGATTGTAAATATGTGATAGGACTCGATTTTGGGACTGATTCTTGTAGAGCATTAGTTGTGGATGCTTCTAATGGAGACGAAAGAGCTACGGGGATATGTTATTATCCTCGTTGGAAAGCTGGTCTTTTTTGTGATGCTCAGCAAAATTGTTATAGACAGCATCCTTTGGATTATATAGAGGCAATGATTGAGTCTATACGTAGTGCTCTTTCGCAGTTAACCATGATGGAGCAGAATTCTATAAAAGGTATTTGCATTGATACAACAGGGAGTACTCCTGTTTTGACTGATATAAATGGTACTCCATTGGCATTACTGCCTGAATTTGCAGACGATCCTGATGCCATGTTTATATTGTGGAAAGATCATACGGCAGTACAGGAGGCTGAAGCAATCAATTCTTTGATTAAAGAACAAGGTTTGGATTATTTGAAGTATGAAGGAGGAGTATATTCTTCTGAGTGGGTATGGGCTAAAGTTTTACATGTTATAAAATCAAACTTAAAGATAAAGAATGTTGCTTATTCTTGGGTTGAACATTGTGATTGGATGACTGGTCTACTTACCGGAAATACGATACCGGAGAAAATATTGCGTAGCCGTTGTGCTGCAGGGCATAAAGCTATGTGGAATGAGCAATGGGGGCTTCCTTCAAAAGAATTTCTTTCAATGCTTCATCAGTCTTTGGCGGAAATGCTTCCACACTTGTTCGTACAGACATATACCAGTGATACAAAGGCTGGAACGCTTACTGCAGAATGGGCTTCAAAATTGGGCTTATCCGAAGGTATAGCTGTGGCAGTAGGCGCTTTAGATGCACATATGGGTGCAGTAGGTGCTTCAATTGCGCCAAAAGTATTGGTACGTATTATGGGAACTTCTACTTGTGATATTATGGTTGCAAATCAGGGTGAAATAGGAGAGAGTTGTATAGAAGGTATATGTGGACAAGTTGATGGCTCGGTACTACCAGGATTTATTGGATTTGAGGCAGGACAGTCTGCTTTTGGAGATATTTATGCTTGGTTTAAAAAGCTATTAGCGTGGCCTTTTCATGATATCTTGGTAAGTGAGAATAAACAACAAATTTTGGATGATATGCTTGTTTTGCTAACTAAAGAGGCTCAGATTATAGAACCGTCGGTAAATGATGTTGTTGCTTTAGATTGGATGAATGGGAGACGTACACCTTATGCAGACCAAAACGTAAAAGGTGTAATAGCAGGGTTAACTTTGGGTAGTACGGCTTCTGAGGTATTTAAAGCATTAGTAGAAGCTACGGCTTTTGGTTCAAGGCGCATTGTCGAACATGTGCGTTCTCAGGGCTTGTGTATTGAGTCTATTAATGCGATTGGTGGTATCAGTAAGAAGGCTCCTTATATAATGCAAGTTTTAGCTAATGTTTTGAATATGCCAATAAGGGTAATACGCTCAGAACAGGCATGTGCTTTGGGTTCTGCAATGTTTGCAGCTGTGGCTGCTGGTATATATAAGGATGTGAATGAAGCTATCTGTAATATGGGTTCAGCTGTAGAAACAGAATATATACCAGAGTTAAAACGTGTAGAAGTTTATAATATTATTTATGAAAAATATTTAGAAATAGCGAATAGTAATGTTCCATTATTATAGGTGGAAATAAATAAATTGATGGTATGAAGAATTTGTTAATAAGGCTTTGTTTTCTATTAATTGTTGTAAGTTTTTGTAATGAATTACGAGCAAATGAAGACGAGAAAGAGAAGAGTAGATTGAAGTATAATAATCCAAGTTTGGTTGTTGATTTGGGAGTCGGTTTATGGGGTATGCCTGTCCCAGTTGATTATGATAAAGATGGTTTGATGGATTTATTGATGATTTGCCCTTCCACACCATATAAAGGGGTTTATTATTTCCGTAATATTGGTAATACTCAGCAGCCATTGTTTGATAAAGCAATTCAATTAAGTAATATTGCATATAAAGATATGGGAGTTTCCTTTGTAGATGGTAAGTTATATGTTATTCGAAAAGGTATAGAGTTTTTGGATTTTGAAAAAGAGTTGTTTAAGAATAGCCATAAAATGGATTTTGATGAGAATCCGGTAAAGGATATAATAAAAGAACGAGGAAATTCCTGGAGTCGTGTTGATTTTGATAATGATGGCGATCTTGATATTATAGTTGGAATAGGTGACTGGGGAGACTATGGTTGGGATAATGCGTATGATGCTAAAGGTAATTGGACAAAAGGACCTTTGCATGGTTATGTGTATTTATTGGAAAATATAGGTGGAAAATATTTTAATAAAGGAAAATTAAATGCTGGTGGTAAAACAATAGATTTATATGGTAATCCTACGCCTAATATGTATGATTTTGATGGGGACGGTGATTTAGATTTAATTTGTGGTGAGTTTGTTGATAAATTAACTTGGTTTGAAAATGTAGGAACACGTTCGGAGCCAGTTTTTGCAGAAGGACGCTATTTGGAGAATGCTGATGGAATCATAAAATTGCATGTTGAAATGATTCAACCTGTTGCTGCAGATTTTGATAAAGATGGTTTTATAGATTTATTAGTAGGAGATGAAGATGGTCGAGTCGCTTTTTTGCGTAATACAGGAACAATTCTTAACAATATGCCGCAGTTTGAGTCTCCTATTTATTTGCAGCAAAAAGCCGATTGTGTGAAATATGGGGCGCTGTCTACTCCCTTTTCGATAGATTGGGATGGTGATGGACTCGATGATATCATTTGTGGTAATTCTGCAGGGAATATTAGCTTTATTAAAAATTTAGGTGGAGGAGAAAATCCTATATGGGCAGCTCCAGTAAATCTGAAAATAGATGGTGAAGATATACGTTTGATGGCAGGTAAGAATGGTTCTATTCAAGGACCATGCGAAGAGAAATGGGGTTATACCACATTATCTGTAGCTGATTGGAATAATGATGGAAAGAAAGATATTATAGTAAATTCCATTTTTGGAAAAATTATATGGTTTAAGAACGTGGGTGATAATTATAACTTGGATGGACCTTATGCCGTCAAAGTGGATTGGGGAATGCAGAATCCGCCTAAACCAATATGGAATTGGTGGTATCCAGGTAAGTCTGATTTGGTGACTCAGTGGCGTACGACTCCATTGGCTGTTGATTGGAATAAAGATGGATTAGTTGATTTGGTACTAATGGATCATGAAGGGTATCTTTGTTTGTATGAAAGATTTAAAAAAGGCGATGAATTATATTTAAGGCCTGGTAAAAGAATTTTTAGAGTTGATAATATAGTCCCAGGAAATACTGAAAAACATGATCCGTTTGTAAATGAAATAGGTCCTTTGCGTTTAAGTAATAAAGAAGCAGGTGCTTCGGGGAGACGTAAAATATGTTTGGTTGATTGGAATAATGATGGTAGGATGGATTTGATTGTAAATACCCAAAATGCTGCTTTATTAGAAAATGTTGGACAGAAAAAAGATACAGTGTGTTTCCGAAATAGAGGTAACTTATCTACTATGATTTTGACTGGACATGCGACGAGCCCCACTCCTGTTGATTGGGATAAAGATGGTATTTTTGATTTGTTGGTAGGTGCTGAAGATGGCTTTTTTTATTTGATAAAAAATAATAATAAATAGAATTATGAATACTTTATGTAAAACCTCGTTGTCGGGAATAATTCCTCCATTGGTTACTCCATTGTTGGATAATGACACATTAGATGTTCAAGGATTGGAATGTTTGATTGAACATTTGATTAATGGTGGTGTTAGTGCCTTGTTTATACTTGGAACTACAGGTGAAGCTCAATGTTTGAGTTATAAATTACGTGCGGAAATGATCAAGGAAACTTGTCGTATTACGGCAGGAAGATTACCTATTTTAGTCTGTATTTCTGATACTTCTATTGTAGAAAGTGTTAATCTATCAAAGGTTGCTGCTGACTATGGAGTAGATGCAGTAGTATCGGCGCCACCATATTATTTTGCTTCTGCCCAACCAGAACTTATAGAGTTTTATGAACATTTGATTGCACAATTGCCTTTACCTTTGTTCTTATATAATATGCCAGTGCATACCAAAGTTAATTTTGCTCCTAAAACGATATTGCGTATTGCGGAAAATCCGAAGGTTATAGGTTTTAAAGATAGCTCTGCAAATATGGTTTATTTTCAATCAGTGATGCATTTAATGAAAGATCATTCTAATTTTTCGATGTTTGTAGGACCCGAGGAGATTACGGCGGAAGCTGTTTTAATGGGAGCTAACGGTGGTATAAATGGTGGTGCTAATATGTTTCCAGAACTATATGTTGGCCTTTACAAAGCTGCTAAGGAACATAATTTTGCTGAAATGGCACGTATTCAGAATATTGTGATGCAGATTAGTACAACTTTGTATACTATTGGAAAGTATGGTTCCAGTTATTTAAAGAGCTTGAAATGTGCGTTGTCTTTATTAGGAATATGTAGTGATTTTGTAGCAGCTCCTTTTAATCATTTTGAAAAAGCGGAGAGGGCTCAGGTAAGAGCTGCATTGGAAGATTTGGGCATTAACCTTACTTTAAAATTTTAAGTATTGAGTATTTATGAGTGTTCTAGATATAATTGTATTTTTCATTTTTACGGGCGGTGTGGTTTTGATGGGATGCTCTTTTTTCTCCAAAAAGAGGACATCGGATGAATTTACATCTGCAGGAAGAAGTTTACCTGGGTGGGTCGTAGGAATGTCTATATTTGCAACTTATGTAAGTAGTATTAGTTATTTAGCATATCCAGGGAAAGCATATATGGAAGATTGGAATGGATTTGTTTTTAGTTTATCTATTCCTATAGCATCTTATTTTGCTGCTCGTTATTTTGTTCCTTTTTATAGGAGTATGGGAAGTGTTTCAGCTTATACCTTTTTGGAAACCAGGTTTGGTACATGGGCTAGGTTGTATGCTTCTATTTGTTATTTGCTAACTCAGATTGCCCGGATGGGATCAATTTTATATTTATTAGCTCTTCCAATGAATGCATTGCTGGGTTGGGATATAAAAATGATTATTGTTGTAACAAGTGTAGCAATTATTATTTATTCCATGTTAGGAGGCTTGAAAGCCGTTATTTGGACAGAAGCTATTCAGGGCTTCATATTGATTGCTGGTGCTCTGATTTGTATGGTATTACTTATGTTTAGCATGCCAGAAGGACCTCGGCAGACGTTTGAAATAGCGTTAGCAGACAATAAGTTTAGTTTGGGTAGTTTTGGGGCAAGTTTGTCAGAGTCGACGTTTTGGGTCTGTTTGATATATGGGATTTTTATTAACCTTCAAAATTATGGAATTGACCAAAATTATGTGCAACGTTATTTAACAGCGAAAGATGAAAAGCAAGCGAAGTTTTCTGCATTGTTCGGAGGTTACTTGTTTATTCCTGTGTCTATGATTTTTTTTATGATAGGTACAGCATTATATGCATATTATAAAGTTAACCCAGGATTGTTGCCAGACGATGTGACTGGTGACTCAGTGTTCCCATATTATATTGTTCACGGACTTCCTACGGGTATTACGGGCTTATTAATAGCTTCAATTTTTGCTGCGGGTATGAGTACTGTGGCTACAAGTATTACAAGTTCGGCAACCATTATTCTTACGGATTATTATAAAAGATTTGTCTGCAAAAATCCTTCAGATAAAAAATCGGTTTATGTTTTGTATAGTTCTAATATTATTATTGGAATCATTGGAATTATTGTGGCTTTGGCTTTTTTAAATGTTGAAAGTGCTTTAGATGCTTGGTGGGCTCTTTCTTCTATTTTTAGCGGGGGTATGTTAGGACTATTCTTATTGGGGTATGTGACGCGTAGGGCTCGTAATGTTGATGCAGTGTTGGGCGTTATATGTGGTGTGTTGGTGGTAGTTTGGATGAGTCTATCTCCTATATTATTTACAGATGGTTTTTTGAGTAGTTTTAGAAGTCCGTTTCATGCAAATCTGACTATCGTTTTTGGTACTATCGTAATATTTTTGATAGGATTTTTAAGTGCAAATCTTTTTAGGCAGAGAAAATGAAATCACTTTATTCTATTCTGATTTTTATTGGGCTACTATTAGGGTCTTGTAATCATAAAAACTCGTCTAATATTGTTGATGATATGGATAGTAAACTGAATTTAGATTCTTTATTGTGTGATTTATTTGTTCAACCGGATTCGTCTGTTGATATGCTGACTTTGAGAAATCATGTTGAACAATATCCAGAACGTTGGAGACTTGTGTTTGATTATTTGAATAATCTGAATGTTGATTCATTGTCTTTGGGTAAAATAATTCTAAGTGATGATGTATATGTGAATGTGGATCAATATCAAACTAGATCTGAAAAATTTGCTATGTTTGAATCTCATTGTAAATATATTGATTTGCAATATATTATTAGCGGAAATGAATATATTGATTTAAGTCGAAATGCTATTAAGTGTGTTTGTCCTTATGATGAAATGAAGGATATTACCTTTTATCAAGCTTCAATTGGCAGAAGACTGATAGCTGATTCTACGAGGTTTTTCATTTTCTTTCCCCAAGATTTACACAGACCATGTATTAGTATTAGAGAAAACAGTTTAGTGCGAAAAATAGTTGTAAAAATTAGGATTGATTGAGACGTGTTGTAGAAATCTTTACTTACAATATTATGATGACATAAATCTTTTGTTTAACTAATTTATTTTTAATATTATGAATGGGAATAAAGAGCCGGTATGTAAGTCAAATAATTTGATGTATTTATTATTGAGTGTGTTTTTTTTGTATTCAAATCTTTTAATTGCACAAAATTATGTAACTGTTGAAGGTGTTGTATATGATCAAACTAATTTTCCTTTAATAGGTGTAAATATCGTTGATAAAGGAAATTCTTCAAGTGGAATTATTACTGATATTGATGGACATTTTGCAATTAATGTTCCGCAAAATGCTGTTTTGGTCTTTTCTTATGTAGGTTTTGAAAAAAAGGAGATCTATGTAAGTGAACTCAAAAAATTGACTAATTTGAAAATTGTATTGAAAGATGATACGCAGACATTATCTGAAGTCGTAGTGGTAGGTTATGGGGTTCAGAAAAAGGAATCGGTTGTAGGTGCTATCACTCAAGCCAAAGGAGAGGAGTTGTTAAAAGTAGGCGGTACAACAAATGTTTCTACAGCTTTAACTGGAATATTGCCAGGAGTTACTGCTATGCAATCTAGTGGAGAACCTGGTAGTGATCAAGCTCAAATTATTATTCGAGGTAAATCTACATGGGGAAGTACCGATCCTTTAGTACTGGTTGATGGAATTGAACGTAGTTTTAATGACATAGATCCAAATGAAATAGAAAGTTTATCTGTTTTGAAAGATGCTTCTGCTACGGCTGTATATGGTGTTAAAGGTGCAAATGGTGTAATTTTGATTACTACAAAACGAGGTAAGGAGGGAAAGGTTAAAATCAATTTTTCTTCAAATTTTGGTTTAAAGGAGCCTATTAATAATTATGAAGTATTGGATCATCTTTCAGCTATGGATTTGGCAAGTGAAGCAAATGCTAATGAAGGTAGGTGGGATAAGATCTACAGTGAGCAATATAAAGATAATTGGAGATATCATAAAGATCCGTATTTTTACCCTGAATTAAATTGGAAAGATTTACTATATAAAAAAGTAGCTTTTTCCCAACAATATAATTTGAATATGTCTGGAGGTACTTCTTATATTAAATATTTTGCTTCTCTTGGCTATACTAATGATGGAGATATCTTTAAAACTCATAAGCAACCTGAATATGATCCTTCTTTTAAATATGAAAGATATAATTATCGGACAAATTTAGATATAGATGTAACAAAATATACAAAAGTTTCTGTGAATTTAGCCGGTGATATTGCTATTCGCAATAGACCGATGTCGTATATGGGACGTAATCCATTTTCTTCTTCAACTAATAATGGAGATGTTTTTTCTTATATGTATTTAATGCCTAATTATATATACCCTGTGAGGTACGAAAATGGAATATTGGGTACGACTTCTATTGGACGTTGGTGGAATCCTATTTATACGCTTAATTATCAAGGAAGTGCGACTCAAAAAACTAGTCGATTGTTTAGTGATATTATTCTTAAACAAAATCTAGAATTTATTACAAAAGGTTTGTCGGCACAGGCAAAAATATCTTATAATACTACGTTTGCTTATAATCGCTTAATTGAAAAAGATGTAGCTTGTATGTATTGGGAACCGGGGGCAGAGCCTATATGGTTTCCTAATGATGAGTGGGTTGAAAAACCTGCAGTATATGGAGGTGAGGAATTGGATCATTCTATAAAAGATTTATATTATGAAATTTCAGTGAGTTATGCTCGTAAGTTTGGTGAACATGACATATCTCTATTAGGAGTCTTCAATCGCCGCAATTATGAGACGAAAAAGTCTGAAACCGATATTGTTGAGTTTCCTCGTTATGAAGAAAGTTGGGTTGGTCGTTTAACATATAATTATAATAATCGTTATTTTGCTGAGGTTAATGCTGCATATACAGGATCAGAAAAGTTTGCTCCCGGCAAACGATTTGGTTTTTTCCCTTCAATGGCAATTGGTTGGTTGATAACAGAAGAGCCTTTTTTTAAGAAGTTAGATTTCTTGGATTTTATAACCAAAGCAAAATTGAGATATTCTTATGGAGAAGTTGGAAGTGATCAAAGTGCTTCTCGCTTTACTTATTTGACTCAGTATTCTTCTGGAAATTATGCCACATTTGGTGATGATAAACCTTATAATGATTACCTTTTATATTATGAAAGTGGTGCAGCTAATGTTAATGCAACGTGGGAAACAGCTAGGAAGCAGAATTTTGGCATTGAATTGTCTTTCTTAAATAAACTTAATCTGGTTATAGACTTCTTTTCTGAAAAGCGTGATGGCATATTAATGAAGCGTGAAAATACAGTACCTATATGGTTCGGTCAAATAGCCCCTTTTGCTAATCTTGGAAAGACTAAAAATCATGGTTATGAAATAGAAGCAGAATGGCGTGATAATATCAGTGACTTTCATTATTATGTAAAGACAGGCTTTTCATTTCAGGAAAATAGAGTAGAATTTCGTGATGATCCTATTAATCGTTTAGAATATCAAAAAAATGCAGGTAAGCCTATTAATTATTATTCTAGACTAGATCAAATAGAAATTAATCGTTCATGGGATGATGTATATAATACACCTGCTTCTATTTGGCAGAATAATTTTAGACAACCAGGTGATTTCGTTTATAATGATTATAATGGAGATGGTGTAATTGATGATAATGATAAGGTTCCTATGAGATTTACTACAGATCCTGCTTATACATATTCTTTAACTCTAGGATTTAATTATAGAAATTTCGGTTTTCGAGCTCTATTTTATGGAGTCGCAGGTACAGAAAAACGGCTTGATAGTTCGTTCCTTTGGGAATTTCCTTATGATTATGATATGGCTTGGACAGAGAGTTTGGAGAGATGGCATTGGGGAAATGTTGAGGCTAATAGACCTAGATTAAGTATGAAGAATACTTCGCATATTCGTCAGTCTTCTACATATGGGGTAATGGATGCATCTTATTTTAGATTAAAGACTCTGGAATTATCTTATGATATTAAATCAAAATTATTGTCTAATTTGGTGGGAGTTGATAATTGTCAGATTTATGTTAATGGAAATAATTTGTTTACTATTACTTCATTTGATAAACGAGTTGATCCTGAATCCGGTGGTTCAGGTAGTTATCCATTGACTCGTAGATATAATATGGGATTTCGGTTAACCTTCTAAATATATTGAATTATGAACAAAGTAAAATATTTGGTTGTATTAATAGCTGTTGTATGTATTTCCTGTGAGGACTATTTGGATAAGTCTCCTGATATGGGAATAACAGAAGAAGAAGTATTTCAACATTTCTTGTCATATAGAGGTGTCTTAGATAAAGTATATGTGTTGTCTAATGATCCATTCCTTTCTACACATGGTGGAGGTCGATTTGCGTTTGGAGATGAAGGAATCAGTACTGCCAAAGGAACTTGCCATAGAGACGTTAATGATGGGAACTATATGCTTACTAGGGATAATCTAGAATTAGGTTGGTATACAGCAGAACCGATGAATTCGGTTGCTACGAATAAAATGCCTATAATTGCTATGGCTATGAGAAATTTGCGTACTGTAAATTTGTGTATAAGTCATATTGATGATTTGATAGATGCTACAGAAGAGCAGCGTAATCATTTGTTGGGACAAGCTTATTTTTTT
>ULPZ01009891.1_pt1 | contig 74079 bp, 56 predicted proteins | sample 1953991 | NCBI WGS metagenome assembly ULPZ01 (sample SAMEA4835642, study PRJEB28245) | human gut metagenome | biome: gut microbiome; material: fecal sample | place: Denmark | collected 2008
TGAAAAAGATGCTTTCGTCGTAGAACTGCCTACCGGACGCATTGATACCATCAACTACTGGATTAAGGATTCACTGCTTTACAAAATGGATACCCTTCAGTTGAGCATGAACTACCTTTACACTGATACGTTGAATCAGTTGGTTCCCCGCACGGATACGCTGAAGCTGCTGGCCAAGCAGACTTATGCCAAGCAGCAGAAGGAAAAAGCTGAAAAGCGTGAGAAGGAGCTGGAAGAATTGAAGAAGAAACTGAAACGTCAGAAGAAAAAAGATGCCGAAGGCAACGAACTGCCGCCCGAAGAACCGGTGTTGCCCACCGAGTTCCTGCCTATGGAGGTATATGCCCCCTCATCGATGGACGTATACGACTATATCAGTCTGACATTCAAGGAACCCATAGCTGCTGTCAACGATACGGCCATACACCTGCGGCAGAAGGTGGACACTATTTGGCAAGACATTCCTTTCGACTTTGAGCACGACTCCATAGATCTGAAACGATACAACGTCTATGCCGACTGGGAACCCGGAGGAAGTTATCAGTTCTCTGTCGACTCTTTGGCCTTCACCGGCTTATATGGCCTGTCTACCGACAAGGTGAACAATGAGTTCAAGGTAAAGGCACTGGAAGAGTACGGACAAGTGTTCTTCAATATTGCAGGGATTGATACAACGGCGTTTGTGGAGTTGCTCGATGCTCAGGACAAAGTGGTGCGCACCGTACAGGTGACCGACGGCAAAGCCGACTTCTACTACCTGGCACCCGGCAAGTATGGTGCCCGTCTGGTGGTAGACCTTAACGGAAACGGAATATGGGATACGGGCGATTACAAGAACAAAAAGCAGCCCGAAATGGTTTATTATTATCCACAGCTGTTGGAGTTCAAGGCTAACTTTGAATTGACACAGGATTGGAATGTGACGGGTAAGCCGCTTGACAAGCAGAAACCCGATGAACTTAAAAAGCAAAAGCCTGATGAAGACAAGAAAAAGAAAAATCGTACAGGCAGCAGCCGCAGCAACTAATGCGGCGCTGGCCAAGGCCAGAAAGCAAACCGGCCGCTGGTTCCTGGCATTGTTGTGTTTGGCGGCTCCTTTGGTGGCCGGGGCACAGTGTCCGGCAGAGAACAAGGCGTTCAAGTCGGGCGAGCAGGTGGTCTATGACCTCTACTTTAACTGGAAATTCATCTGGAGAAAGGTAGGGCTCGCCAGTCTGACGACCTATGCCACTACTTATCACTTGGCTCCGGCTTATCGAATCAATCTGCTGTCTACCGGCAGCAAGCAGACCGATTTCTTCTTCAAGATGCGCGATACGCTGACTTGCTATGTCAGCGACAAGCTTGAACCTCTCTATTTCCGTAAGGCAGCCGAGGAAGGCAAACGCTATACAGTGGACGAAGCCTGGTTCTCTTATGCCGACGGTGTGTCTTACGTCAAGCAACGCCGTACCTGGCGCAGTGGTGAGGTGAAGGAAATGGAGTACAACGACTCGCGCTGCATCTTCGACATGCTCAGCATCTTGGCACAAGCCCGTTCCTACGACCCTGCCGACTACAAGGTGGGCGATAAGATACACTTTCCCATGGCCACAGGCCGCCGTGTAGAAGAGCAGACCCTGATATATAGGGGCAAGGAAGAGGTGGAGGCCAACGATGGCGTGACCTATAATTGTCTTGTCTTCTCGTTTGTGGAGTACGACAAGGGCAAGGAAAAGGAAGTGATAACCTTCTTTATCTCCGATGACCCCAACCACCTGCCTATCCGCCTCGACATGTACCTGAATTTTGGTTCGGCCAAGGCCTTCCTGAAAGATGTGCATGGCAATCGCTACCCCCTGGCATCGGCAAAGAAGAAAGATTGAACCTTTTGCATGGAAAGGTAGTGTCCGTGCAGGAAAATTACGAAACAACTATTCTGTCATCCCAAATAAAGCGAAGAATCTCGATGTATGGCTATCTGTTACCGAGGTTCTTCGCTTTGTTTTGACTGGCAATGAGTCTCTGCCTGCTCCTGTTCGAGTCGGCTTTTCTCCTTATCATGTTTGGCAGGTACTTGTTCCATCCTTTGTTAGCAGTTAACTCCTCACTCGTTAGCAGTCCACTCCCAACGCGATAGTAGTCCACTCCTCTCCCGTTAGCAGTTAACACCTATTGTGTGAATAGTCAAAGAGCCTTTTCCTCCACGCTGAAAGGCACTTTCTCGGCCATTCTGAATACACTCGACTCGAAGGTGGCTATCAGTTTGCCATCCTGGTTTGTGATGTCTATCTGATAACAGCCCGTGCTTCGTCCAATATAGCGTTCGCGTGCTTCGGCATAGAGCGTGTCTCCCGGTCCGCTGGCCCGCAGGAAGGTAATGTTTGACGAGAGCGAAAATGCCAGATTGCCGCGCGAATTGGCCGCAGCTGCCAGTGCCAGGTCGGCCAGTGTAAAGATGGCTCCCCCTTGGGTGCGCCGTCCGGCATTGAGGTGCTGTTCTTTTATCACGAGCCGCGCCTTGCTGTATCCAGCGCTTACCTCCAGCAGTTCCACGCCGGCCTGTGCGGCAAATAAGTCGTCCTTGAAAAATTCCTGTGCTGTCATAGGGTTTCCTTGTTTTGTGGTATTATATAATAATAAGGTGTTTCAGGTTTCTGCGGTGCAGTGCCGAGATGACGTTTCCCTGTCCTGTCGGAAGTCAGGTTGGAGCGAATACCGGCAAAATATGATTTTATTGCCGTTTTTTCCCCGACTTAGGGCAAAAGTAACGATTTTATCCATTAAATGGATTATTTGGGTGGGTCAAAGTGTACTATTGAACCTATCTTTGCAGCAAATCTCAAAAACTATTAATTATAAATCCACTATTATGAAAACGACGTTTACCGCGTTGGGACTTTCCCTCCTTTTCATTTTGGCTGGTTGTGCTGGCAAACAGCAACCGGCGAAGGACAACTTCATTCAAGACAACATCGATAACGCCGTGGCGCAACACACGCTCCAAACGGATATCATCGAGAAATCGGGTAAGATTCTGAATCCCCGAACCATCAATAAGGATGGCAGCATTCACTACATTCCCATCGACGACTGGTGCTCCGGCTTCTTCCCCGGCAGCATGTGGCTCACCTACGAACTGACGGGTGACAAGAAATGGCTTCCTCTGGCCGAGAAATATACGGAAGCTCTTGACTCCGTACAGTATCTGACTTGGCACCATGACGTTGGATTCATGATTGGTTGCAGCTACCTGAACGGCTACCGCCTGGCACAGAAAGAGGTTTATAAGCCGGTCATCATACAGGCAGCCAAGTCGCTCTCTACCCGTTTCCGTCCCGGAGCAGGTGTCATTCAGTCGTGGGATGCAGACCGTGGCTGGCAGGCTGAGCGTGGCTGGAAATGCCCCGTCATCATCGACAACATGATGAATCTGGAGTTGCTTTTCGAAGCTTCCAAGCTTTCGGGCGACTCTACGTTCTACAACATTGCCGTGAAGCATGCCGACACTACGCTGAAGAACCACTTCCGTGTCGACAACAGCTGCTACCACGTAGTAGACTATGACCCCGAAACCGGCGAAGTGCGCAAGAAACAGACTGCCCAGGGCTATGCCGACGAATCATCTTGGGCACGTGGACAGGTATGGGCCCTCTATGGCTATACCATGTGCTACCGCTATACCCATGACCAGAAGTATCTGGACCATGCAGAGAAGGTATACAATTTCATCTTCAACAACAAGAACCTGCCCGAAGACCTCGTTCCTTACTGGGATTACGATGCTCCCAATATTCCTAACGAGCCGCGCGATGCTTCGGCCGCAGCATGTACAGCTTCTGCACTCTATGAACTCTGCACCTATATTCCCAACAAGGGATATAAGGAAACAGCCGACAAGATTATGGAAAGCCTGGCTTCTCCGGCCTATCGCGCTGAAGTGGGTACAAACGGCAACTTTATCCTGATGCACTCTGTAGGCAGCATCCCCCACGGTGCCGAAATTGACGTGCCTCTGAACTATGCCGACTATTACTTCCTCGAAGCCTTGATGCGCAAGCGCGACCTGGAAAAGAAATAAATCTTAATAGACGGGCCACGTACTTCGGGCTGCCAGCTACGGTGGCAGATGCTCTCTTTTCACATCTGTCCGAGGTTGGTAGCTTGCCGTTGCGTGGCTTTTGTCTTCTAAATACCCCCAATCAACCATGAAACAATCTTTCAATCTCCTTATGGGTGGCATGGGTCTATTGGCACTGGCCGGATGCAAGGCACAGCAGCAAGCCGAGCAACCCCAGCAGCCCAATGTCATCTACGTCTTTCCCGACCAGTACCGCAATCAGGCTATGGAATTCTGGGGACAAGACGGTTTTCGCCAACATGTCAACTTTCGCAACGACCCCGTGCATACGCCTAATCTGAATGGTTTTGCCCGTGAGTCGGTTGTGCTCACCTCAGCGCAGAGTAACTGCCCCCTCAGCAGTCCTCATCGTGGCATCCTGCTCACCGGTATGTATCCCAACAAGAGTGGTGTGCCCCTCAACTGCAATTCCAACCGTCCCATCAGCTCACTCCGCCAAGATGCCGAGTGCGTCAGCGATGTTTTCAGCAAAGCCGGCTATGACTGCGCTTACTTTGGCAAGCTGCATGTGGACTTTCCTACACCCAACGACCCCAACAATCCCGGCCACTATGTAGAGGAACAGGTGCCCGCTTGGGATGCCTATACTCCCCAGGAACGCCGTCACGGCTTTAACTACTGGTACTCTTACGGTACTTTCGACGAGCATAAGAATCCACATTATTGGGATACCGAGGGCCGTCGCCACGACCCCAAGGAGTGGTCACCCCTGCACGAGGCCAAGATGGTGGTCAGCTATCTGAAGAACGAGGGCAACGTACGTGACCCCAAAAAGCCGTTCTTCATCATGGTAGGCATGAATCCGCCCCACAGCCCTTACCGCTCGCTGGACGACTGTATGGAAGAAGACTTTAATCTCTACAAGGATATGCCGCTCGACAGCCTGCTGGTGCGCCCCAACGCCGACCCAACCATGAAGAAAGCTGCCAGCACGCCTTACTATTTTGCTTCAGTGACGGGTGTCGACCGTGCCTTCGGCCAGATTCTCAACGCCCTCAAAGAACTGGGCTTGGACCAGAATACCATCGTCGTTTTCTCGTCCGACCATGGCGAAACCATGTGCAGCCAGCGTACCGACGACCCCAAGAACTCGCCCTACGCCGAGTCGATGAACGTGCCCTTCCTCGTGCGCTATCCGGGTAAGCTGACGCCCCGTGTGGACGACCTCATGCTCTCTTCACCCGACATCATGCCCACTCTGCTTGGTCTTGCCGGACTGGGCGATTCCATTCCTGCCGCTGTGCAGGGCCGCAACTACGCCCCGCTGTTCTTCGATGCCAAGGCCGATGTAGTACGTCCTACGGGTGCCCTCTACATACAGAACGTTGACGGTGAGAAGGATGCCGACGGTAAAGTACAGACCTATTTCCCTTCGGCCCGCGGATTCAAGACGGCCAAGTACACCCTGGCCCTTTACATCGACCGCAAGGAACACAAACTCAAGAAATCGCTCCTCTTCGACGATGAGAACGACCCCTACCAGCTTGTCAACCTGAAGCTGGAGGAACATCCCGAGGTCGTGAAGCAACTCTGCGCCGAGATGGGCAAGGTGCTCAAGGAGATAGACGACCCTTGGTATAAGGAGGGCATTTTGAAAGACATGATACCTTATTGAAACTTCAGGTAAATACAGATGATAATAAGAAAGGGAGGCTGCCGTGATGGCGAGCCTCCCTTTCATTTTCTATCAGGTTTGAAGTTTTGCTTGCTCGGTATTTATTTGTTCAACTTCCATTCAGCGCCGTCCTTACCGTCCTTTATCTCAAAGCCCAGGGCGGTCAGTTCGTTGCGTATCTTGTCGCTGGTAGCCCAGTCCTTGTTGGCCTTGGCTTTCGCACGTTCTTCCAGCAGCATGTCTACCACGTGTCCGAAGGCTTCTTCGCGGGCAGCGTTCGAGGCGTTTTCGGCTTTCAGGCCCAGAATGTCGAAGCAGAAGAGGCGGAATGTTTCCTTCAACTCTGCCAGGTCGTCGGCAGTGATGGTATCGTTGCCAGCCAGCAGGTTGTTCACCATCTTGGCGCCGTCAAACAGGTGGGCAATGACGATAGGCGTGTTCAGGTCGTCGTCCATGGCCTCGTAGCACTTCTCGGCCAGCGCGTGTACGTCTACGCTCGATGCCTTGGCGGGTACTATTTTGTCCAGTCCACTCACGGCATCCATCAGTCGTGCCAGTCCCTTTTCAGCTGCCTTCAGGGCTTCGTTGCCAAAGTCTACCGTGCTGCGGTAGTGTGCCTGCAGGGTGAAAAAACGGATGGTCATTGGTGTATAGGCCTGCTCCAGCAAGGGGTGCGTGCCGGTGAACAGCTGCTCCAGGGTGATGAAGTTGTTGTAGCTCTTGCCCATCTTCTGTCCGTTCACGGTCAGCATGTTGTTGTGCATCCAGTAGTGTACCATGTCGTCGCCCTGGCTGGCCACGCTCTGTGCTATCTCGCACTCATGGTGGGGGAAGATGAGGTCCATGCCACCTCCGTGTATGTCGAAGTGGTCGCCCAGATACTTGCGTCCCATAGCCGTACATTCGCAGTGCCAGCCGGGGAATCCGTTGCCCCAGGGTGAGGGCCAGCGCATGATGTGCTCGGGCTGTGCGTTTTTCCACAAGGCAAAGTCGGCAGGATTGTGCTTTTCGTCCTGGCCGTCCAGCTCGCGCGTGGTATTCAGCACATCGTCCAGGTTGCGGCCCGACAGTTTGCCATAGTGGTGGTCTTTGTTATACTTGGCTACGTCGAAGTATACCGAACCTTGGCTTTCGTAGGCATAGCCGTTCTTCAGTATCTCCTTCACCAGCTCAATCTGCTCAATGATGTGTCCGCTGGCCTGTGGCTCAATGCTGGGACGCAATACGCCAAGGGCGTCCATGGCTTCGTGGTAGCGGTTGGCATAGTATTGTGCCACCTCCATAGGTTCCAGCTGTTCCAGTCGTGCCTTTTTGGCTATCTTGTCCTCGCCTTCGTCGGCGTCGTGCTCCAGGTGGCCGACATCAGTAATGTTGCGTACGTAGCGCACTTTGTAGCCCAGATGCTTGAGGTAGCGGAAGAGTATGTCGAATGTAATGGCCGGACGTGCATGGCCCAAGTGTGGGTCGCCGTAGACCGTGGGGCCGCAGACGTACATGCCCACATGTGGGGCGTGCAGCGGCTTGAATATTTCTTTTCTGCGGGTCAGCGTGTTGTAAATCGTCAGTTGATGTTCCATATTGATTGATTTTTATGCTTCTTAGGAAACACAAAGGTATAATAATTCTGTGAAAGAATGCCTTTTGTCGTGAAAATCTTGGTTATCATTTGTTTCGGGTGGCTGCTGGCTGCTTGGAACCGGGTATTGGCACAGGGCATATGAAGCCTGAACTTACGCACCCTGAATGCTGCATGCACGACTCTCAGTCTGTTTAAGTCCCAAACAAAAGAATGAATATGGTATAATATAATTACAGAATATTCCTGCTTGTCTGAAAACTTTTTGCTTCCGTCGGCTTTAAATTACCTAAATTTCGTTTTCTCTCTTTTCCCGCCCTTCTACCTACCTCAATCGCCCCTCAGACGCATCTGCTTCGTTACTCCTTCGAATAAAGGTACCCAAAAGCGAAGAAAGAACGAAGGAGGAACGAAGAAGATACGGAGCAAATGCGTCTGAAATGGGGTATGGATGGGACTGAAAACAGGGGGTGCGTGAAGAAGGGTGGGATGAAAACGGGAGGTGGAAAAGGAGAAACTGGGAGGTGCTGCGTAATGGTCCTAAAAGCTTACAAAACATGATGCGGGGCGGAAACATGGCTATTCAATGCCCAATGATGCCTGTGGCACCGACAAAAAGGAAACAGGCATGTAAGGGATAGGGCTGTTATGTTTGCTTCCTGTCGCTTGGTAGAAATAGGATTTTAGTGAATTTTGGCATGAAAGATAGGCTGTTTACCGATTTTGCTTATTTTTGTGAGGTTGAAATGAAACTGCAATTATCTCTTTGTGGAGGCTGATTGCGGTGTTAGTAGCTGATAATGAATAGCATAAAGGGGTATTGATGTATACGAAAACTTTGCATAACGCTAAAAGTGTAATACTTGATGAAGAGAGCTTTCATAATATTTTTAATCAATATTATGTAACGCTTTGTCATTTTGCGTGCCGTTATGTAGAAGATGCTGAGACATCGGCCGATATTGTACAGGATTCGTTTGCCAAGCTGTGGCAGATAAGGAAAGACTTTGCTTACGAGCATCAGGTCAAGGCCTTCCTTTATACGGTGGTACGCAACAGGGCTCTTAATGAGCTGGAACACTCGAAAGTGGAATATGAATATATGTGTAAGCTGTCTGAGAAGAGAGCCGACAGTTTTTTTCACGATGCCGTGGTGGAGGAGGAAACTTATCGTATCTTGTCCGGTGCCATAGATTGTCTGCCCGAACAGATGCGCAACATTATGCACCTGGCATTGGAAGGTAAGAAAAATGCGGAGATAGCTTTGGAACTGGGAATTTCGGCCGAAACCGTACATACGCTTAAAAAGTTGGCTTACAAGAAGCTGCGTTCGCTGCTGAAAGACTATTATTACGTGTTGCTGGTTTTGCTTACGGCCTGAGTGGTATGGCAGACGGATTTATCTGGCTTGGGAAGACATGCCGTTTGTCGGGTTATATGACAGGAGCATTTCCGTTGTCGTTCATGAAGGTTTCAGTCGTTCTTCTTTTAAAGCCTTATTGACGTTCTCTTTCTGTCTTTCTCTTTTTTTTCAAAAAAATAGGGCAGGGATGCAAAAATATAGCCTGATTGATTCACCCGTTTTTTTAGCTGGACTGTATTATTAGTGTAGGATGATTTTGCCGGCACCGGTCGCAGGAGATGTCCGGCAGCGCATGTTTGTCCTGATTTACTTATATTGTAGAACAACAAGTCATGATTCAACGAGATTTTTATATAGCATCTTTGATTGCCGGCTATCTGTCCGGCCAACTGACTTCCGAGGAAATAGCCCGTCTGGAAGCCTGGCGCAAGGAGAGTGCGGAGCATGAAGCGCTTTTCCAGAAACTGTTGTCGAAAGAGCGGTTGGCCCGGTATAAAGAAGAAAAGAACCTGGTTGATACGGAAAGGGGCTGGCAGGAAGTACAACGTAAGGTGCGGCGTAAGCGTATGCGATACCTGGTGGTTAAGATGTTTGCCCGTGTGGCTATGTTTGCTTTACCCTTACTAGTAGGTTTCCTGTTATATCAGCATGGAGAAAACACAGGTAAGCACCATGTTGTGCAGATGACAGATGCGGAGGCTATCAGTCCGGGAGAGGCCAAGGCATTGCTGACGCTGGACAATGGAAAGGTGATAAAGTTGTCGTCTTGTGGCGCTGATACGTTGAAGCAGCAGGATGGTGCATACATAGCCCTTGATTCGGCCACGCTCAACTATCGGGCAGGCAGTGCATCGCTCCATCGTAATGGACGGCCGCAACCGGTGTATCATCGTATAGACATTCCTCATGGCGGAGAATATAAGCTGGTATTGGCCGATGGTACCAGCGTGCATCTTAATGCCATGAGCAGCTTGCGCTATCCCGTGCCTTTTGTCGCTGATTGCCGCGAAGTGGAGCTTGAGGGTGAAGGCTATTTTGAAGTGGCCAAAAACGGAGTTCCTTTTGTTGTAAAGACCAGGGGCATGAGGGTTGAGGTGCTGGGTACCACCTTTAATCTTTCGGCCTATCCTGATGATGATGCCTATCAGGCAACGCTGGTCAACGGTTCGGTAAAAGTGGTGGCCGATAATGGAGAAAGCCTTTTGTTGAAACCCTCTCAGCAGGTTACGCTGGATGCGGACAATGGCGAAATGGAAGTGCGCATGGTCGACACCTCATTCTATACGTCCTGGGTACAGGGTAAAATCAACTTCAAGGACCAGCGGCTTGAGGACATCATGGAAACATTGTCGCGCTGGTACGATATGGAGGTGAGCTATGATAGTCCGGGTATCCGTGATTTGCGCTTTGGATGTAGTCTGGACAGGCACGAAAGTATCGAACCCCTGCTGCAACTGTTGGAGAAGACGGAAAAGGTATCAGTAAAGGTAAACGGCAAATACATAGAACTTTGTAATTAACGCTATATATTAATTTAAAAAATCCAATGCTATGAACAGGAAAAATGTGAATGCTGCTATGCGGACAGCTAAGCGTTTTTGGATGACGCTGCTGGTCCTCGGTTTCATTGCCATCGGTTTTGTACAGGCTGCCGAACTGGCTTTTGCCCAGGCTACGGTTACGGCCCGGTTCAGGAACGTGACTCTGGATGAGGTCCTTTGGGAGATGCAAAAGCAAACCAATCTGACTTTTATTTACAGCACGGAAGAAGCTAAGCAGGTGCGGATAAAAGACATGGATGTGAACAACGAGAAAGTTTCGGTTGTACTCGACAGATGCCTGCGCAACAGCGGACTGATGTATACTGTGCATAATGGTGCCGTGGTCATCAAGCCTAATCATGATACTGTCGGACAGGCCGCTGCTACCCAGCAGAAAGTGGAACTGAAGGGAGTGGTGACGGATGCAGAACTGAATGAACCGGTGATAGGTGCCAATGTGGTAGTGATGGGTACAGGCAAAGGAACCGTCACTGACTTGGACGGACGATTCGTGCTGCAGGTTGACAAACTGCCGGTGACGTTGAGTGTATCTTTTGTCGGCTATCAGCGTGAAGAAGTAAAGGTCAGTACAGGACAAATGCTGAAGATTGTACTGAAACCCGACTATAACCTGACTGATGAAGTGGTGGTTACGGGCTATGGCACATTTAAGAAATCGGCTTATGCAGGTTCGGCCTCGACACTGAAGACCGACAACATTAAGGATGTGCCTACCGTATCGTTTATGGATATGTTACAGGGCAATGCACCGGGTGTACAGTTCTCCTCACCGTCAGGACAGCCAGGTGCGGCGGCATCTATCAATATTCGTGGTATGGGTTCGTTCAATGCCAGCAATTCACCGCTGTACGTCATTGATGGCGTACCCGTTATTTCGGGTTCCATTAATTCTATAAGTTCGGACGCAGGACTGGATATTATGTCTACCATCAACAGTTCGGACATTGAAAATATAACCATCATCAAGGATGCGGCGGCAGCTTCGCTGTATGGTTCGCGGGCAGCCAACGGAGTGATACTTATCACTACCAAGACAGGAAAGGTAGGAAAACCGGTCATTTCGTTCAAAGCCGACTGGGGTATGTCCGACTTTGCCATGGATTATCGTCCGGTAATGAATGGTGCGCAGCGTCGGGAATACATTTACAACGGTCTTAAGGCCGGTGCGCTGCGCGATGGAGATACGGAAGAGGAAGCCATTGCCTATGCCGATAAAGAAATTGACGATTATGCTCCCATACCTTGGTGTGGCTATGTGAACTGGGACGATGTAATGTTCAAGAAAGGCAGTCACCAGACTTACGAAGCCTCCATTTCGGGTGGAACAGATAAGTTCAAGTATTATTCCTCGCTCTCTTACCTCAAGCAGGAAGGCATTGCCATTAACTCTGGCCTGGAGCGTATCAGTGGCCGACTGAATGCCGATTATCAGGCTACCGACCGGTTGAAACTGGGTGCCAATATCCTTTTTGCTACCGTAAACCAGGATGTCTACGGAGAGGGTACTTCTTATACTTCGCCGTTCTATTCGTCGCGCAATGCCGTAGTGCCTTCAGATGCTGTGTATAATGAGGACGGTAGCTGGAACCGCGACTTTATCCGCAACAGTGACCGCAATCCGCTGTTGGCTGCTACTTATGATTATCAGCGCGAGTATGTCAACCGGGCTTTCAACACCGTGTATGGAGAATATGAGTTCTTGAAAGACTTGAAGTTTAAGACCACTTTGAGCTACGACTATACTAATACGAAGGGTAAGGAGTGGAGCGATCCGCGTACTTCGAACGGCGATGATATCAATGGTGGTATGGACAAGAAGTTTTATGAATACAAGAAGATGGTGTGGACCAATCAATTGAGTTATAAGACGACTTTGGCTAAAGATCATCATATTGATGTATTGGCCGGTTACGAAATTGACGACCAGTATCGTGACTATCTGTCGGGCTATGCTACTAATTTTGCCACTGCCGACAAGAATGACATCAGCAATGGTATGAAGACCGAATCGGTGGGCGGTAGCTCAACACGCACGCGTATGGTGTCTTACCTGACACGTTTGAACTATGACTATAAGCATAAGTATTATCTGGGCGGCAGTTATCGTATGGATGGCAGCTCACGTTTCCATCGCGATAACCGTTGGGGCAGCTTCTGGTCGGTTTCTGCGGCTTGGCGCATCATTGAGGAAGAATTTATGAAATCGCAGAACAATTGGCTTACCGACCTGAAACTGCGTGCCTCGTATGGTGTAAACGGTACTTTACCTTCCGATTATTACGGTTATATGGGCTTGAGCAGTCTGACCAACGGATACTTGGAACAGCCGGGTATCATACAGTCGCAAATTAAGAATGAGGACTTGCAATGGGAAACCAACTACAACCTGAATCTTGGTATTGATTTTGCTTTGTTCAACCGTGTGAATGTGACGTTGGAGTACTATACACGTACAACAAAGAATCTTCTGATGGATCGTCCTATATCCATGACTACGGGTTTCAGCAGCTACCTGATGAACATTGGTGAGGTGAAGAACCGTGGCGTGGAACTGGAAATCAGCTCTACCAATATTCGTACCAAGGACTTCTCGTGGAACACGGTATTCAATCTTTCGCACAACCGTAATGAGATTGTAAAGCTGGATGGCATGCAGACTGAGATTATCAGCGGAAATCAGATTCGTAAAGTGGGTAAGTCGTACCGCACGTTCTACATGATTGAGTTTGCCGGTATCAACCCTGAGACGGGTGCTCCGCAATTCTATACGAACGACATCGACGAGAACGGCAATTATATAAAGGAAATTACCGAGAAATCGAGTGAGGCACATGCCATTGTGCTCGACAAGCATGCCGAACCCAATGTGGTGGGTGGATTGACCAATACCCTGCGCTATAAGTGGTTTGACCTGAACTTTATGTTCTCTTATCAGTTTGGAGGTTATTCTTATGATACTTGGGCGCAGAAGACCGAGCATGGCGGAAACGACCTGGAAGCCAATATTCCTATCTATTATCTGGATAACTGGAAGAAACCGGGTGACGTGGCACGCTATGAGGTCTTTATCGAAGACCCGGATGAGGCCATGAACAAGATTACAACCACCCGCCGGTTGCACAGCACTGACTTCATCAGGCTGAAAACACTGACCTTTGGAGTGACTCTGCCCAAGGCCTGGACGCAAAAAGCCGGTTTGGACAATGTACGCCTCTATGCTTCTGCCAATAACCTATGGACCTGGGCTGCTTATGACTACTACGACCCGGAGGCCGTAAGTGCAGGAACAGCCATCTGGGGTACACCGCCTTTGAAGACCATCACCTTTGGTTTGAATGTAAACTTTTAATTGTTTCACCCTCTTAAAATATGAATCGTATGAAAACGTTACAATATGTGTTCATCGCCCTTCTGTTGCTGGCAACCGCTTCATGTGGCAACGATTGGCTTGACTTGGAACCTTCGACCTCGGTTGATACGGAAACGAGTATCAAGGGATTGTCTGAGATTGAGTTTACTCTGAACGGTATATATAGTACCATGCAAAGTTCGGATGCTTATTCGGGACGTCTGGTATATTACGGCGATGTGACTGGTGATGACATGCAGGCAGTGAGTTCAACGAAACGTACCGGAAATTATTACCGCTTTAATTTTACCAAAGACAGTGGTCCTACCTCACATTGGTCTTATCTGTATTCCATTATCCAGAACTGCAACATTATTCTGCTTAACATTGACAAACTGAGCATCTCGGACGATGACAAGGAGTATCGCGATGACCTGAAAGGACAGGCGTTGGCCATTCGTGGTTTGGCTTTGTTTGACCTGACACGTATCTTCGGTTATCCTTATTTGAAAGATAACGGTGCTTCGTTGGGTGTACCCATTGTTACAGGTATTTCTACCATTGACAGTAAGCCGTCTCGCAACACCGTAGCTCAGTGCTATGAAGCCATTATTGCCGACCTGAGCAGTAGTGTTACTTTGTTGGGTAAAGAGTTCAATAAGGGTAAGATAAACCGTTGGGCTGCCATGACTTTGCTAAGCCGAGTGTATCTGTACAAAGGCGACAATGCCTTGGCTTTGCAGATGGCCGAAGAGGCTATCGCCGGTGCGGAGAGTAACGGATATGCTTTATGGAGCACAGAGGAATATCCTACGGCGTGGGGCAATGATGCTTCTGCTGCCAATCCAGGTGAGGTGTTGTTTGAGATTGTGAATCTCACCACAGACAGTCCGGGTAAGGAGAGTATGGGTTATCTGAACTCTTACGACGGCTATGATGATATGTGCATCACTTGTTCTTTCTATCATTTGTTGCTTGAAGACCCCGATGACGTGCGTTTGCAGTTGCTGAGTTTCGACAAGACTTATTATGCTTATGTAAACAAGTATCAGCCGCAGCAGGGTGAGAATATTACAGATGCCAATATTCCGTTGTTGCGCTTGTCGGAGGCTTATTTGAATGCTGCTGAGGCCGCTGTCAAGGTAAACGACAACGACAAGGCTGTGAAATATCTGGATGCCATTGTGCGTCGTGCCAATCCTAACCGCACAGTTGAGGGGAAGACACTGACATTGGACGATGTGCTGAACGAACGCCGCAAGGAACTGGTGGCCGAAGGTCATCGTATGTACGATGTGATACGCAACGGACTGACCGTACATCGCATAAACGATAGTGACAAGAAACTGTCGAAGACAAAGCATAATACCGAATACATGGATTATGACTGGAACTTCTACAAGATATTGTTGCCTATTCCTAAGAAGGAAATGGATACAAATCCCAACATGGTACAGAATCCGGGCTATAGCAATTGATTGATAACAAACTTGAAACAGTGATTGTAATATGAATAGGATAGGGATATTCATGGCGGGCAGGCTCGCCAGTCTCTTCCTTGTGTTGGCAGTGAGTTCCGGCCTTTATGCCGGAACTCTTGGCAAAGGGGAGGACAAGAAAGCAAAGAGTGTGGAACTGACGGCCGACGGGCCGTATGTCATTCATCAGCCCGACGGAAGCATTAGGGTGATACGGGTGGACGGGGTCGGAAGTGTGTGTGACACTGTATTCCGAACGTTGCCCGAGGACTTTTGCTTGCATGTGGCTGATCATCGCGACAGCATTGCTTTCAACGTCAGCTTGCACGGCATCAGCCGGCCGCAGTGGAAGTATCCCCGGCCGGAGCGGGTGTTTGTCATGTCCGACCCACACGGACGACTTGACTGTGTGGTAAGCCTGCTACAGGGCAACGGGGTTATTGACGAGGGGTTGCATTGGAGCTTTGGGGCGAATCACCTGGTGGTGATTGGCGACGTATTTGACCGTGGCGAGGACGTGCCGCAGATTTTCTGGCTCTTCTACAAATTGGAAGAAGAGGCGGTGCAGGCAGGCGGACGACTGTCGCTGCTGCTGGGTAACCACGAGACGCTGGTACTGGCAGGCGACCTGCGCTATGTGAAGCCTAAGTACAAGGAGCTGGCACGACAACTGGGCATGGACTATGAGCGCCTGTTCGGCCTTGATACGGAGCTGGGACGCTGGCTGGCTACGCGCAACACCGTAGAGGTGATAGGACCTGATCTCTATGTGCATGCGGGGCTGGGGCGTGCCTTCTATGACCGTAACCTGGACTTGCCACGGGTAAATGAGGAGATGAGCCGTGCGCTGTTTCTAAAGAAGGCGCAGCGCAAGGAACTGTCGGAGCTGACGGCTTTCCTGTATGGCAATGAGGGCCCCGTGTGGTACAGGGGACTGGTGCGCACGGCGGAGAAATACAAACCTTTGGCGGCCGATTCGCTGCAACTGCTGCTACAACGCTACGGGGTGGAGCGCATCATCGTAGGGCATACCATTTTTGAGGATGTCAGTACCTTCTACGGGCAGCGGGTAATAGGTGTTAATGTGGACAATGAGGATAACCGCCGGGAAGGACGGGGACGCGGTCTGCTCATTGACGGGACAAAATATCTGGTGGTGGGCGACAAGGGAGTGTTACGTCCCTGTCTGGATTAGGCCGGCAGCTTCTGGGGGAATTCGCAGCCATAGCCCACACGGTTTTTCATGCTGGTACTGCTTGCTTGGCTCTGCATGACTTGCCATACAAAGTTCAGTCCCAATCCAAGTCAGGGGTAGGCGGCTGACTTGTTTATCGGTTGCCGGTATGAATGCTTCCTTGAAGCAGGCGGCCAGCAGCACACAACACGACAGCAGGAGGACAATCTTTACTTTCATGGCCGGTCAGCCTGAGGCAACCGAATCAGAAGAACAGCTTTTCGACAGCAGCGGCTACACCGTCCTCGTCGTTGCTCAGGGTAATATAGTCGGCGGCTTTCTTGACGGGTTCCTGGGCATTGGCCATGGCTACACCCATGCCGGCAAAGCGTATCATGCTGAGGTCGTTGTATCCATCGCCCATGGCTACCATCTGTTCGCGGGTCATGCCCAGTTCGTCGAGTAGTACGGCTAGCGAACGTGCCTTGTCAATGCCTTGCGGAACAAGTTCCAGGAAGAAAGGCTCGGAGCGGTAGACGCTGATGCGTCCCTGCAGGCGCAGGGATAGTTCGCTTTCGGTTCTGATGAGTTCGTCGGGGTCGCCCACGATGAGGCATTTGGGCAGAGGCTGGGGAGCATCGCGCAGGAAGTCGTCGGTAGGGCGTATCTGCATTTTGTTGAGGAAAGCCTCGTGGTGCACATATTTGTTGTCGGGGTCTTCGGTGAGAATGAATTCGTTGTCATAGGTCAGTATGGCCTGGTTGTGGCGTACGGCGGCGGTGTAGAGTATGGGCAGGACGTCGTCGGGCAGGAGGTTCTTGTACATCAGCTGGCCCGTAGCCCAGTTGGTGATTTCACCGCCGTTGTAGGACAGAATGAAGCCTCCGTATTGCTTAAGCTGAAGCGTCTCGGCCAGGGGAGCGATGCCGTAGGTAGGACGTCCGGAGGCTAATACGATGCGTACGCCTTGCTGTTGCAGGTGCAGGAGGGTGTTGAGGTTTCGGTCGGATATTTCTTTCTTTGAGTTGGTCAGGGTGCCGTCCAGGTCGAGGACGAGCAGACGATAATTTGACATATTCTGTACACGGTTTTATTTTCGGTGTCAAAGATACGGCTAAGGGCTGAATTGACCAAACGGGTATGGCTGATATTGGCTGTTTTTGGCAGGGTGTGTCGCGTAGTTCATTATGGGCTTGTTGAGTCATAATGTTTGCCTGCCTGCTACGGAACAGGCGGACATAAAAAAAGGACGCTGCATCACGCAGTGTCCTGTTTTATTTAGTTAGTTTAAAGATTTTGAGAGAATTGAAACTTCACAGCCTCAGTTTTTCTTGTTTTAATAAAGCATACTAACTATTTATATTATAAAGCAAATGAAAATGTTATTTTATCAAGTACATGAAAACTTATTATCTGTGTTTTTTGTCCAGCTCCTCTTTCTCAATGTGCTTTAGGCTGTCAATGAGTTGCTTGTCGAAGGTCTCGGCCGATTGTGCCACCGAAGGAGCATTGATTTGCTGTCCGATGGTGTCGGCAGCTGCTACTTCCTGTACATTGTAGAAGAAAGAATGCTGCATGATGTTGCCCATGGTGAGCACAAGAGCCAGTGTGGCGGCAGCTTTGAAAAGGGGCATGAAACGCCGTGTGAGGCTGATGCGCCTTGCCTTTACTATCGGTACTTCTTCAGTCAGTGCCAGGATGCGCTTGTCGAAGTCTTCGCCCAAGTGTTCGTCTTGCTGGAGCTGCTGGTATATAAACAGGTCTCTGTAACGAAGAAGGTGTTCCGGGATATTCTCGCCTGCGAAGAACGTACGAAGTTCTGCTTCCTCTTGCAGGGAAGTTTCGCACTGCCAGTAGCGTTCCAGAAGTTGTTCTATGTGTTTAGAGTCCATAATTGTCTATATTGGTAAACCATTGTTTTACTTTTTGCCTGGCTCTGAAGAGGTTCACCTTAACTTGTTCTTCAGTAAGCTTTAGCAGGGTTGCTATTTCTTTATAGCTTTTGCCCTCTATGTCCCTGAGTTGCATGATGGAACGTTGCTTTTCGGGCAGGTCGTTCATCAGCTTGTGGATGAGCCTGAGTCGTTCTTTGCTGACCAGGTTGTCATAGGGGCTGGATGCCGCCGGTGTCTCTTCGGCTTCGGGGGTGAGCTCTACCGTTTGGGCGTCTTTCTTCTCGCTTCGGTCTATGGCCAAGTTACGGGTTACCGTCAGGCAATAGGCTTCTACCGATTCCAACTCATGCCACTCGTCGCGCTTGTTCCAGACACGTATCATCGTTTCCTGTACGATGTCTTCTGCCTCAGCCCTGTCGAAGGTGATTCGCAGAGCCAGCCGAAAGAGCTTGTCTTTCAACGGAAGAATATCGTTGCGAAAGTCGATTTTAGGCATCTTCTAATGAGTTGACGGTTCAGCAGGAAAAAAGTTACAGCAGAAATGGATTTTTTTTAATTATTTTCGGATGTGGGTGCCACAAGTGCCGTCGATGGCCGAGGCTTGGGTGATGATGACCTCGCTGACACCGGCTTCCAGGGCCTGGAAGGAATTCTCCAGCTTGGGAATCATGCCGCCTTGAATGGTGCCGTCGGCTGTGAGCCGGGCAAACTCGGCAGGAGTGAGGACGGGGATGACGCTGTCATCATCGTTTTCGTTGAGCAACACACCTTTTTTCTCGAAACAATAGATGAGGGTGACATTGAACAGTGTGGACAGTGCTTTGGCTGTCTCGCCGGCAATGGTGTCGGCATTGGTGTTGAGCATGTGGCCTTCACCGTCGTGGGTCAGGGGAGCCATGACGGGCACGATACCTTGTGCTATGAGCTGTCCCAGCAGGTTGGCATTCACTTGCTTGACGTCGCCCACGAATCCGTAATCTATATCCTTGACGGGGCGCTTGACGGAGAGGATGACATTCATGTCGGCTCCTGTCAGTCCCAAGGCGTTGACATGTCGGGCCTGTAGGCCGGCTACTATGTTCTTGTTGACAAGGCCACCATAGACCATGGTGACTATCTGGAGGGTTTCGGCGTCGGTGATGCGGCGTCCGTTTACCATTTTGCTTTCAATACCCAGGCGTTCGGCAAGTTTGGTGGCCGAGCGTCCACCGCCGTGTACCAGGACCTTGTGTCCGTTGATGGCGGCAAAGTCGTCGAGCAGGCGTTGGAGGGTAGCTTCTTCTTCTACAATTTTGCCGCCGACTTTGATTACTGTGAGTTTTTCTTTCATATTCCTTTATAAATAAGTTCACCACAGAGGACACAGTGTTTCACAGAGTTTTCTCTCTGTGTTACCTTGTGCCCTCTGTGGTGAAAGTCCTTTATTCCAAATATGTGTATCCGTAGAGTCCTGAACGGTAGTTGGCTAGGAATTCCTTGCCTTCTTCCAGGGAGATACGTCCTTCTTTTACAGATTGTGTTACCCAAGTCTCCAGTTTGCGCACCAGTTTTTTGGGATTGTACTGTACGTAGTCCAGCACCTCGGCCACCGTTTCGCCGTCGATAAGCTGGTCGATGGAGTAGCCTTTGGAGTTGACAGATACGTGTACGGCATTGGTGTCGCCAAAGAGGTTGTGCATGTCGCCCAGAATTTCCTGATAGGCACCGACTAGGAAGACAGCCAGGTAATAATGCTCCTTGTCGCGCAGGGCGTGCAGGGGCAGGGTGGTGGCATCGGGACGGGAGGTGACAAAGTTGGCTATCTTGCCATCTGAGTCGCACGTCATATCCTGAAGGGTGGCCTCGTGGTCGGGCTTCTCGTCCAGACGTTGGATAGGCATGATGGGGAACATCTGGTCGATGGCCCACGAGTCGGGCAACGACTGGAAGAGCGAGAAGTTGCAGAAGTATTTATCGGCCAACAGCTTGTTGAGCTTGCGGAACTCCTCGGGGCAGTGCTTCAGGTTGCTGGCAATGGAGTTGATTTCGCGGCAGATGCTCCAGTAGAGCTTCTCAATCTGTGCGCGAGTATTCAGGTCGACGATGCCGTGGCTGAACAGGTCGAGGGCTTCCTCGCGAATCTGCTGTGCATCGTGCCAAGGCTCGAGCATGCTGCGCTGGCTCAGGTTGTCCCAGATGTCGTAAAGCTCTTTCACCAGTTCGTGAGCATCGGGTCCGGGTTCCCAGTCATCGTCCATCTGGGGCAGGGAGGCAGTTTCCAGTACCTCGAAGATGAGGACAGAGTGGTGGGCTGTCAGGCTGCGACCGGTTTCGGTGATGATGTTGGGGTGTTGGAATCCGTGCTTGTCGGCTGCGTCGACAAAGGTGGAGACCACGTCGTTGACATACTCCTGTATGGAGTAGTTGACGGAGCTTTCGCTGTTGCTGGAGCGTGTACCGTCGTAGTCCACACCCATACCGCCCCCGGTATCGACGAATTCGATGTTGAAGCCCATCTTGTGCAGTTGCACATAGAACTGGGAAGCTTCGCGCAGGGCGTTCTTGATGCGGCGTATCTTGGTAATCTGGCTGCCGATGTGGAAGTGAATCAGCTTCAGGCAGTCTTTCATGTCTTTCTTTCCCAGGAAGTCGAGGGCTTCGAGCAGTTCGCTGGAAGTCAGGCCGAACTTGCTGGCGTCGCCGCCGCTTTCTTCCCACTTGCCGCTACCGCTGGAGGCCAGCTTGATGCGGATACCTATGTTGGGACGTACTTTTAGCTGCTTGGCCATCTTGGCAATGATGTTCAGCTCGTTGAGCTTCTCTACCACGAGGAAGATGCGCTTGCCCATCTTCTGTGCCAGCAAGGCCAGCTCGATGAAGCTCTCATCTTTGTAGCCGTTGCAAACTACCAGGGATTCGGGGTCGGTGTTGACTGCGATGACTGCATGCAACTCTGGCTTGGAACCAGCTTCCAGTCCCAGGTTGAACTTCTTGCCGTGGTTAATCATTTCTTCTACGACAGGACGCATCTGGTTGACCTTGATGGGATAAATGATGAAGTTCTCGGCCTTGTAGCCATATTCCTCAGCTGCCCTCTTGAAACAACAGGATACTTTTTCGATGCGGTTGTCCAGGATGTCGGGGAAACGTACCAGCATAGGCGTTGTGACATCGCGTAATTGGAGTTCGTCGACCAGTTCGCGCAGGTCGACGGCAACGCCGTCTTTGCGTGGAGTTACGTAAACATGACCTTTTTCGTTGATACCAAAGTATGAAGTGCCCCAACCGGTGATGTTGTACAGCTCTTCAGAATCTTCAATACGCCATTTTCTCATTTTCTGTAGCTTAGCAGTTTTAATTAGGGTTGATTATTTTGAGGACAAAAATACATATAAATCCTGTATATACAGCTTTTACGTGTGAAAATACACGAGAATGTTAAACATTTACAGTCCTAAAAGCTGGCGGATGCGGCTGACGGACTCTGCTATCTGGCGGCGGTCTTCCAGTCGGCTGCCATCGAAGCGGTAGTGGGCCTGGCTGTAGGCGGGCAGACGTTTGGCCAGTGCCTCGCCGATAAAAACACGCAGCTCGTCATCGGTCTTGCCTTGCAGGATGGGGCGTTGCTGGGTGGCTACACGCAGGCGACGGAAGAGCACGTCGGTGCTGACGTCGAGGAAAACAGTCTGTCCCTGGCGGTTCATGTAGTCCATATTGTCGAAGAAGCAGGGAGTTCCGCCACCGGTGGAGATAATGACATCTTCAAATTCGCCCACTTCGTGCAGCATGGAGCGTTCCAGCTGGCGGAAGCCGTCTTCGCCACGCTCTTTGAACAGTTGGCTGATGGACAGGTGGAAACGTTCCTCGATGTACCAGTCGAGGTCGATGAACGGGATGTGCAGGTCGCGAGCCAGGGCTTTGCCCAGGGTAGTCTTGCCAGCTCCCATGTATCCGGTAAGAAATATTCGTATCATAGGTTGTTTAAGCAATAGTGGTATATGTCTGCGTCGCACCTGTCTGTTGTCCAAGGTGGAAAGAAAGAACGACGTGTGGGCAAAGGTAAGCAATTCTGCAACGAGTAGGGTTGAAAATGGGAAATATTTGTACCTTTGTTGTATGAATAAGAAACAGAAATACTACGTGGTATGGGCAGGGCTGAAACCGGGTGTCTATGACAGCTGGACGGAATGTCAGTTGCAGACCAAAGGAGTGGAAGGTGCCCGCTTCAAGTCGTTTGATACGCGCGAGGAGGCCGAACAGGCCTTGGCCGGTAGTCCTGAGGACTATATAGTCAGAGGAGCGGCGGCACCGAAGGCTAAGCCGAGGCCTGCGGGCGAGTTGCCGGCAGGGGTGGAGTATGTGAGCCTGGCGGTGGATGCGGCTTGCAGCGGCAATCCGGGGAAGATGGAATATCGCGGTGTGTATCTGCCCACCGGGAAACAGATATTTCACTACGGTCCTGTTTATGGCACCAACAACATTGGTGAGTTTCTGGCCATTGTCCATGCATTGGCATTGCTGAAGCAGAAGGGACTGGACATGCCCGTCTACAGCGACAGTGTGAATGCCATCAGCTGGGTGAAGCAGAAGAAGTGCAAGACCAAGCTGCCGCGTGAACCGCGTACCGAGCAACTTTTCCAACTGATAGAGCGTGCCGAGAAATGGTTGCATGAGAATACCTACACGACCCGTATCCTGAAGTGGGAGACCCATCTCTGGGGGGAGGTGCCGGCCGACTTCGGCAGGAAGTGAGCTGGCTTCCCCCATGCTCCCTGCCAATGTCATATATAGGTCTGTGCTTTTCTCATACGTATGAGAATGTTTTTCTCGCACGTATGAGAAAACTTTTCTCACACGGGTGAGAATACAAGGGACTCCCCAGTGTCACTGCCGGGGAGATTGGAGTAAGGGGAGTAGGGGCTAACGGAAGTCGTATTGTTCGATGTACTCGTCATAGCAGGGCCCTTCCTCTATGCCGGCTTTGCGGAACAGCGCGGCTATCTCCTCTTGCTCTTCGGGTAATACCAGCCGTTCGCCATGGCGGATGCGGTAGAACTTGTTACGTCCGAAGTATCCGTAGATGGCATTGCGCAGCGCATGAGCCGTGCGGCAGGGCAACTTTTCAACTTGCTTGAGCAGTCGTTCGATGCCGCGCCCGAAACGACAGGTCTCTATCGGGCGGAAATGACTGCAACTGCCTCTGGCTGCGGCTTTGCGGGCGGCGGCCGGCGAGAGGATGTGGATGTAGGTCGTTTCTGCCGGCACGTCCTGTCCTAAGGCATGGCGCAGGCACTGGCCGGCCTGGGGGCATTCATCGTACAGGCAGAGGGCATAGCCCTGGGGCAGTTGGGTGTAGTCGAAGTCGGTTGGCATCTGTCTTTGTCTGTTAAGCGGTTTATCCCAGCGACTGCATGTCGTTCAGCTTCTTGTAATATCCGTTCAGGGCGATGAGCTCTTCGTGCGTGCCTCGCTCCACGATTTCGCCTTCGTAGAGGACGCATATCTCGTCGGCATTCTTGATGGTTGAAAGTCGGTGGGCAATGGCAATGGTGGTGCGCGACTTCATCAGACGTTCCAATGCTTCCTGTACCAGACGTTCGCTTTCTGTATCGAGGGCTGAGGTAGCTTCGTCCAGGATAAGGATAGGCGGGTTCTTCAAGATGGCGCGGGCAATGCTGACGCGCTGGCGCTGTCCACCCGAGAGGCGTCCGCCGCGGTCGCCAATCATGGTGTCGTAGCCCTTTTCGGTTTCCATAATGAAGTCGTGGGCGTTGGCAATCTTGGCAGCAGCGATTACTTGCTCCATAGTGGCGTTCTCCACACCGAAGGTGATGTTGTTGTAGAATGTATCGTTGAAAAGGATGGCTTCCTGATTGACATTGCCTATGAGTGAGCGCAGGCTGTGGATGGAGACATCTTTGATGTTCTTGCCGTCAATCAGCAGTTCTCCTTCCTGCACGTCGTGGTAACGGGGTACGAGGTCGACCATGGTAGACTTACCCGAGCCGGACTGTCCTACCAAGGCTATGGTTTTTCCCTTGGGTACGGTCAGGTTGATATGTTTCAGCACGGGGCGTCCTTCCATATAGCTGAAGCTGACGTCGCGGAATTCTATTTCCTTTTCAAAGTCGTTCAGGGGCAGGGGCTTCTCCGGGTCTTTGATGTGGTTCTCGGCTTTCAGAATCATGTCGATACGGTCCATGCTGGCCAATCCGAGAGGTACGTTATAGAATGCCTTTGAGAACTCCTTCAACGGATTGATAATACTGTAAAGAATTACCAGATAGAAGATGAAGGTAGCGGCATCCATGGGGGCATAGCTGCTGTTTAGGATAAGGGCGCCACCAAACCAGAGGACAATGACGATGACACAGGTACCCAGAAACTCGCTCATGGGGTGTGCCGAGCTTTGTCGGATGACCATGGCATTCATGGCATCGCGGAAGTCGTTGTTAGTCTTTGAGAAGCGTGCTGACATCTTGCTTTCGGCCAGAAAAGCCTTGATGACACGCAGGCCGCCCAGCGTTTCATCAAGTTGCGACATAATGTCTCCCCACTGTGCCTGTGCGGCCGATGATTGTCTTTTCAGCTTGCGGCTCACGGTTCCCATCACCCATCCGGCCAAAGGCAGTACGACGATGACGAAGAGAGTCATCTGCCAGCTGATGGTGAAAAGGGTGGAGAAGTAGATGATGAGGGCAATAGGATTGCGCAGCAACATGTCTATGGAGCTGGTCAGCGAGTTTTCTACGGCGGTTACGTCGGCACTCATACGGGCAATGATGTCGCCCTTGCGTTCTTCGGAGAAGAAACTCAGCGGCAGGCTCAGTACTTTGTTGTATACTTGTATGCGGATGTCGCGTACAATACCAGTACGCAGGGGAACCATGACTGCTGAAGATGCAAAGTAACCGGCTGTCTTCAGCATGGTCATTATTATCAGCAGTCCTCCCATCAGTACCAGGGTAAGGAAAGCTCCGTTCTCGTTGATGAAGTTGCTTACCCACCAGTAGGCGTTGTTTATCAGCACGTCCTTGTCTATATGGTTCCAGTCCACCGGCTGGTATTCATATACTTTGCTATCTATCTGAAACAGGATATTCAGTATAGGTATGATAGCCATAAAAGAGAATACGTTGAGCCACTGTGATAGGAAGTTCAGAATGACGGCCCATGTCACATACTTACGGTATGGTCTGATGTAGCGGCCTAATAGGGAAAAAAACTGTTTCAGCATAATTATCAAGTGAATAACAGGTGGCAAAGGTAAGAAGAAATTAAGAGAGGCACAATATCTGACCTTATTTTCCCTCTGTTTTACCCTATTTTACAGGGTAAAACAGAGGGGAGATTAATATATTTATTCTTCTTAATGAGTTATATTCTGCAATATTATTCTCATTTAAATATTGCAATTCACTATTTCTGCATAGACTTCCAGTCTTTTATGCAGCATTTCTTGAGGATTGTAGATGCCTCTTAATCGTTTTTCGGCGTTGTCTACCATATCCTTTTGTAATGTAGGGTTGTCTGCCAATTGTATGATGGCCTTGGCAAATGTTGTTGCGTCATCTGCAATTAGACATTCCTGACCATTTCTGAAGTCAATGCCTTCTACTCCTTTGGTAGTTGTAATGAAGGGAGCTCCTGCAGAAACAGCATCCAGAATTTTCATTCTCATACCGCTTCCAATGCGAATAGGAATTAATGCAATACTACCTTTAATAAATCCTCTTAGGTCTTCAACGAATCCTGTCAGTTCCATTTCCGGGTATTGGGCGCACAATTCCTTAATATATGTGCTACGCCATTTTCCAATTACTTGGAAAGTAAACTTGAAGCCTTGTTGGCGTAATTGCGGAATGATTTCTCGGCAGAACCAGATGACAGCATCCAGGTTTGGACAATGGTCTTCACTGCCAACAAATGTCAGTCTGTGGCTGTCTGAAGGAACAAATTCGCGTTGTTCGTTTCCCGATATTTTTACGACGGCAGGTGAGGCGTATATGCGCTCCTCACGTCCTATGAATTTTGTCAGAATGTTGCGGTCTACTTCAGTTAGTGCAATGATGTGTTTGTATTTTTTTAATGCGTCACGCTCAAAGTCTTTTGCTACGTTGAATAACATTTTGTCTTCATCGGTCACTTCTCTGAAGAGAGACATTTCGTTTTCATTGTGGATATATCGCAATTCATGGTGTACAAAGACGGTTTGTATATTTTCTTGTGGTAATATGTATCCTAATGAAATTAGTTCGTAGAATTCTACTTGTATGATGTCAAAGCCAGTTTTGACGGTTTGCATCACGAATTCAATATAATCTGTACTTAATCTTTCAAAAATGGAACCTGGCAAGGTGGATTTCAAGCGTACCATATCGAGATTCTCGTCGGCAGGTTCCGGTCCTTGCAGTAATTGTCTTCTTATCTTACGTGCAATAGATGCCTGTGCTTTGAGTAGCCATTTGTAGTAGAAAGGATGCCTGATTTTTACTGGGGCTGTTTTTATTGTTTGTGGCCTATAAATATAGAAAGTGACATTGGACCACAATTTTTTCAGTTCTGCGATGTTTTCTTCATGCGTATGGTTTTTGGCTATGAGCAGGACAGATACATTCATTTCGTGTCGCAGATAGTCTACCATATTGAAGAACGCTTGATTTCCCCCCGAATCCAATGGATAAGGTATGTAAGGGATGATAAATAGAATCTTTTTCATAAGTAAGGTTTATAGAATGTGTTTAATTTTTCCGATATGATGTTTTATGATGTACCACGCTGCTTGTGAGTCTATCCCATTTAAGGTGTGTCCGATTTGCATCAGCTCTTTTAGACTGAAATTGCCTCTTACCGAACAACGTAAAATAGTGCGTACATAAGTCTTCAGTGCTTCACGTAAGGCTATTTCTCCTAAATGAGAAGCATAATGCATTCTTATCCATTTCAGGAAAAGACGTGTGGCTTTCAGTTTTATTTGGTCGTAGCAGGTAGAATTACTGATGTTTGTCCCTTCTGCATTGCGCCAGTAGACGGGAGAGCCAGACAGGGCAATGATGCCGCCTGCATAATCGGCAAACTGAGCCCATGTAGCATCGTCGGAGCACCATGCCAGTGGAAACTTGATAAAGCCGCCGGACTTTTGCCATACATCACGGCTGAATACATGTTCTACAGCTGCAGAGCTGATTTTGCAACTCATTTTTTGAAGCAGTAAATCATATCCTGAGATAACTTCTGACTCAAAGGGAGGATTCTTGAATTTTGTGCGTCCAGCCTCATCGGTCACTTCCAACGGAAATCTAAACATGACCTTCTCTGTGCCGTGTTTTTGGGCAGCTTCTACAATGCGTGCCACTCCATCGGCAGGCATCATGTCATCGTCAGAGAAAAGCCATATTAAGGGCTCGTCGGATAAAGCCATGCAGCGCTCCCAATGCCCCACTAAGTCTGTTCGCCCCATGTTTTCCTCAAAACGATGATATAATAAGTCCATTTTGCCTTCATAAGCACTTACTATCGGGTGCAAATCCTCTGGGCTTGCATCGTCTCCAATGTATACTTTAAAGTCATTGCATGTTTGTTTTGCTATAGATGCAAGTGTTTCGTTCAGAAAACGTTGCTTGTAGGCTGGTATGATGATTGCTACGGTTTTTCCCATTTTTCTTCTTCTTTTTCTTTATAATCGCTCATGCCTTTCGGTTGGCAGGAATGGTATGATGAAACTCAGGTATTGGTTGATTCTTTCTGCTATGTATGATTCCCGATTTCCGCCTATGGCCTGCGCTAATTCTTCATAAAGTCTTTGGCGGGCCTCAGAATCAATATGCAGGCGTTTTATCTTTTTATAAAAGACGCCCCTTCTGATAAGGCGTTTGTAGGCACTGACGTGTACGAGCTTTTCTTCCATTTCTTTGATTACCGCAATGTCTTCTTTGAGCGCATTGCCACTTCTTCTGCTTTGTACCGAAGTACTGCTGCTGTGGTAGCGGAAGTAGTTTAATTTTTTATAAAGCTCTATTACTTCTCCTTGGCATATCAATTCTGTCCAAAAGAGCCAGTCGCCGCTCGAACGCATGCTGAAACAATGTTGGGTGTCAACCTTCTCCACTGCTTCGCGTCGGAAAACCACTCCGCTGGCATTGTAGATATAAGCTCGCCAATACATGTTGTATTGCGCATATTTGGGGCCATCAAATACTTTATAGCCGCATTTGACGTTCAGTTGCTTTTTGCTCCAGCGGTCATAGTCGATGTTAACTTCTTTGCCTCTTTCGTCTACCCGGTGGCTTCCGCTAAAACATACTACTGCCTGATTGTATTTTTCCAATAATTGCACCGTTTCGGCCAAGAATGTCGGTTCGGCGTAGTCATCGCTTTCGGCTATCCATATATATTTGCCTTGACTCAGTTTTATGCCTTTTTCCCATTGTGCAAAGGGACTTCCAGAGTTAGATTCGTTGTATATCAGATGTGTAACAGATGGATTCTCCTTGTAGGTCTCCATAATCTCCCTGCTTTCATCTGTCGAAGCATCATCGAGCAGAATGAGCTCAAAATCCTTGAATGTCTGGTTCAGGATGGAGTCTATGCGTTGCTTCAGGAAGCGTGCATAGTTATAGTTGGGTACGATTATGCTGACTAAGGGTTTACTCATTGCGTTATAGCTGTCTATTAGTGCTTCTTACAAACGGTGCTTCTTTGATTTGAATAAGATTCTGAACATGCGGTAACATTTCCGGTAAAGCTCAGGGCTGTTGGCTTGCAACCATAATTTGGTGGCGTAACTGTATCCTAATTCTTTTTTGTCCAGACTCTTATAGGAGGATATTTTTTGATTTACTAATTCCCTGATGTGCTTTGTTTCGTCTGAAGGAGGAAGCATGGACAGGTGGTCGAGCAAATGGATGCCGCGTTTAACAACCAATAACGGTGTCTTCTCCCATAGATTGTGCTGTCGGTAGAATGCGTCCTGTTGGCATACTGCTTGAAAAAGTTGCAGCTCTTTCTGGGGATTGTAGTGCGAACGCAAAGCACTGCCTTGTCGTAAGACATAATGATACTTGGGTGTGTCGACTACAACCACCTTGTTGGCTCGGAAAAACAATTGGTAATTTATAGCCAGGTCTTCATAAATACACCCTTCAGGGAAAGTCAAATTCTCAAACAGCTGGCGTTTGTACAGCTTGTCCCATACATAGTTCCTCAGCCATTTGTCCTGTGCCAGTGCCTTTAAGGCATCGTTGCGTGTCAGTGCGTGAATGGTATCTGACTGGTATCGGGCTTTGCTCTTTCCTCCTTTTTCCTTGTAGTGCGAACAGACCGCTATGTCGGCTTCTAGCTTTACAAGCTGCTCCAGAAGCAGTTCGTACATGTCAGATTCAATCCAATCATCACCATCTACAAAGGCCAGATAATCTCCCTGAGCCATTTGCAGTCCTGTGTTACGGGCCGCGCTGACACCTTTGTTTGCTTGATGTATAACACGGATACGAGGATCTTGCAGAGCAAATTTATCGCAAATCATGCCCGAACCGTCTGTCGAACCATCGTTTACAACAATTATCTCCAAGTCAGGAAACGTTTGGTCGCAAATCGAGGTCAGGCATTGCGATAAATACTCCTGTATGTTATATACGGGTACTATGATACTGATGATTGGCCGCATGTTTTTCCCTTGTTCTTGCTCTTATTTTACAAGCTTGCCACCCACTGCCTAGGCAAAGACAGAATGGGGTAGCCCACCCGCAGTCTCAGTTTGAACTTTCTTACCAGGTTCAGTGGCTTGGCTTTTGTGCAACCCTGGTAGTTGGTTATGTAGTCGTCTATGGCGTTGAGCACGCGGGCCGATGAATGTCCGTCCAGATAGCCTTCGTGGCGATTGATGTAGCGGTGGATGTTTTCCATCAGCCAGTCGGGGCGGGTGAGGGCTTGCTCCAGGGCAGCTTCTACCTGCTCGGGATCGGTTACGTCCAGCAAGTGATTGCCGGGCGTCGTGTTGCGGAAGGTGACTACCGGTTTGTCCATCAGCATGCTCTCAACGATGACCGATGAAGCGTCGGACAACAGTACGTCGGCCTGAGACAGCAATTCGGCATCCACCAGGCCTCCTTCGTGGAAGGTCACGTTGGGGCAGGTGCGAGCCAGCTCGCGATACTTCTCAAGTGTCTCTACATCCGAAAATTTGGGGTGGAATGACAGTACCCAGTTCCAGTCCTTTTCATGAGCCAGTCGGGTAATGGTATCCAGCAGGGCAGGTGCCGACGTGATGCTGCGTGTGAAGGTGGTAGAGTAGAGTACCGTAGGGCGGGTGTGCTTGGCGGTGTTCTTGCGCATCCTGACGTATGTGTCGGCTTTGCACCAACCTGTTTCGTAAACCTTGAAGAAACCCAGTTTCTTTTCCAGTGCTTTGAAGGGAATGGTGCTGCTTTCGCCCTGTGTGCAGTATACGTCAAACCATCCACGAATGGCGAAGTGGTCGTCTTTCTCGTCCCCCCGCTTGTTGATGGGGTAGCCGTGGAAAAGCGATACTTTTACTCCCGGAAAGAAGTCATAAATGTAATTGCCTGGGGCAAAGACTGCAATAGGGGCATAGTCGCTCACCTCTTTGAACGTTTTCAGTTGTTTCTCGTCTTTCTTCAACATCACCGGGCATTCTTGTTCTATATACCATGCCACTTCGTCTCCCCGACGTTTGATTTCCTCTTGCAATGGTCTCAGTATAGGATAAGAATAGGCTACTGAAACAAAAAATAAATAATGATTTCCCATACGCACGCTTCTTCTTTCAATTTAACACCTATCGTCTCCTTGCCTTTTGCGGGCATTGGGGGCAATCGTGTTTTTCGGTTTAGGTCTTGCTGGCCAGGCTTATTGTCTTTTTCAGGCGAAAAAAAGAATGGCCTTTTTCTTTTTCCCGTTTTTTGTTTCTACTCTCAATTTAATAGCATCTTGTAGCACCTGTTTCGTTTGGGAGCTGCAAAGATACGACTATTCTTTGATATAATAAATATATATCTGCAAAAACATGTTATACAGCCTGTTGTGACTCTCTTGGCTTGTACTCCTTTGTGTGGAAATGCGTCAAGGTTGGAGGCTCTCTGGCTGCTATGGCAGGCGGTGTGGACAACGGATGCGGACTGTCTGATGCAGACTCGGCTTATTGTCTTTCTGTTTATAGGGCTATCAAATGTATTATTGCACCATTTTTCACCTGCTTTTTAGGGTAAATGCAGTAGGCTGCTTATTACTGCACGGCTGGAGCAGAAAAATGAAAAATACCCATTTGACACTTTGACATTTTGTATTTCCTAATGGCTGAGAATCGTTTATTTCGGTTCGAGGTAGGTGCTGGCTCTGATTTTTAGATGTGCTATTGTGTAAAGTACAGTATGTCAGTTGAGTATCTAAAGATTGACATCTGAAAGAGAAAGAATGGAAGGGGAAAAAGTCTTGTTTTTGCTCCCGAAAATGACGTTGTATATAGTTCCGATGCGAGTAGTTAAGACTTTGTGGCTAGGCAGTTAATACTTTGCGGGATAGCTCCCCACTGCTATCCCGTTAGCAGTAGAGACTTTTGTCGTTGGAAAAGTATAGGTGGCTCGTTGGGAATAAATATCCGGCGTATAAAGTTTCATTTTTCGCCTCTTTTATGCAAGTCGGCTGAATGATTATGCAGACCTCCCGGCAGTATTCACTCTATTTTGTCTCTTTTGTAATTGGTGTGTGTTAGCTTAAGTCTCGGTTTGCTGTCTTTTTGTAGCCCGATAATGATTTTTGACTGTCTTGCTGCTATTCTGCTGTTTTCGCTTTATTGGGTCCAAACTCCTTTCATGCGCTTTCAAAACCTTGCATATTGCTCGGAGCCAGTGGCCTGTAGCAGTGTATTTGTAGTAGGATAAATTGGAATTGTAGAATAGTTTCTATAAATTTGCATATTAATAGTCAATTATTCAAATTACTGAGTTATGGATTTTACTGCACTCTGCAATCAGATTTTCAATCAGTCCATCTTGGATTACCATCGGGAAAATGATGTGGACACTCCTGTTCAAAACCCTTATCCGCTGAAGAGCATCGAGTATTACCTTTATCTGAAGAACTGGATAGACACTGTACAGTGGCATCTGGAAGATATCATTCGCGACCCCAACATCAACCCTGTGGAGGCTTTGGCCATCAAACGCCGTATCGACAAGTCCAACCAAGACCGTACGGACCTTGTAGAGTTGATAGACAGCTATTTCCTCGATAAATATAAAGATGTGCAGGCGCAGCCCGGTGCTACCATCAATACCGAAAGCCCGGCTTGGGCGGTAGACCGCCTGTCTATCCTTGCACTCAAGATATACCACATGCGCCAGGAAGTGGAGCGCACCGATTGCGACGCCGAGCACAAGGCCCGTTGCGAAGCTAAGCTCCGCGTGCTGCTGGAGCAGCAGGTCGACCTCTCTACAGCCATCGACCAGCTGATGGCCGACATTGAAGCCGGACGCAAGTACATGAAGGTGTACAAACAAATGAAGATGTACAACGACCCGGCACTGAATCCGGTGCTTTACGGAAAGAAATGAAACTGCTCGTCATCCGGTTGTCAGCCTTTGGCGATGTGGCCATGACGGTGCCTGTCATCGACTCTCTGGCGCGTCAGTATCCGCAACTGGATATTACCGTGCTTAGTCGTCCTTTCATGGCGCCGCTCTTCTCGCTCATGCCGGCCAATGTTCATTTCCGGGGCATTGACCTGGCTCAGAACGACGGTCCTTCGGGCTTGCTGGCATTGTTCAGGCAGTTGCGCGGCGAAGGCTTCAATCTGGTGGCCGACCTTCACGACGTACTCCGCTCCAAGGTGTTGCGTACCCTGTTCTTCCTTTCGGGCGTGAAGACAGCCCATATCGACAAAGGCCGCCGTGGCAAGAAAGCTTTGGTGCGCCAGCATGGCAAAGAGCTTGTCGAGCAACCTACGTCGTTCAGCCGTTATGCCGCCGTGTTTGCCCGTTTGGGCTATCCGGTAAAGCCGGCTTTCCATTCCATTTACGGGCAGGGCAAGGGCGATGCTTCGTTGTTTGCCTCGGTAGCTGTGCCTGCTTGTGGCGAACGGTGGATTGGAGTGGCTCCCTTCGCCGCCCATCGGGGCAAGATTTTGCCGCAAGCTACGGTGGAGGAACTGCTACGCCGCCTGACGGCTGATAATCGTCATCGTGTCTTCCTCTTCGGAGGTGGAGGTCAGGAGCGTGCTGCTATGGAGCAATGGGCCGCAGCCTATCCACGTGTGGTTTCCCTTTCGGGCAAGCTGAAGCTCGACGGTGAGTTGGCATTGATAAGCCATTTGAATGTGATGGTATCCATGGATTCGGCCAACATGCACCTGGCATCTTTGGCGGGCGTACCCGTTGTTTCCGTGTGGGGTGCCACGCATCCGTTCGCGGGTTTCATGGGCTGGGGGCAAAGCATGGACAATACCGTCCAGCTCGATTTGCCGTGCCGTCCTTGCTCCATATTCGGCAACAAACCCTGCCTGCGTGGCGACTATGCCTGTCTGGAGGGGCTGAAGGCAGAAATGATAATGAATAAGATTAACTTAATATTGGGCGTATGAAGGTAGTGGTTCATCCGAAATACCAGTGGGCTTCCGACTTCATAGCCAGCTTGCCGTGCCGTTTCTCCCAAGAGGGCGAAATGCTCTACCAAGGCCGTAACCTGGTGAAACGTTTTGAGTGGCAAGGACATACTTTCATCGTCAAGCGCTATAAGCGTCCAAAACTTATCCAACGCCTGGCCTATACATTTTGGCGCAAGAGCAAGGCTGAACGTGCCTATCTCTTTGCAGACAAGCTGCTCTCGCTGGGCATAGATACGCCCGAAGGCATAGCCTACATGGAAGAGAAGGAAGGCGGACTGTTTGCTACGGGCTATTTTGTGTCTGCCTGCTGCACAGACCGTCCTGTCTATCCCGAACTGGTGCCGGTAGCCGATTTTGATAAGCAACTGGCTTCCTCCCTGGCCGCCTTCTTTGCCGAACTTCATGGCAAGGGTATTCTGCATGGCGACCTCAATCTGAATAACATTCTCTATCGGCTCAATCCCGACGGTACGTGCCATTTCGCAGTCATCGACACCAACCGCTCCGTGTTCAAGGCGTCGCTGACGCCCTCCGAATGCTATGATAACCTGAAACGTGTGACCCACCGTCGCGACCTGCTTCACTACATCGTGGCCGAATATGCCCGTGTGCGTTCGTGGAATGTAGAGGCTACCGTAGCGGCTGTAGAGAAATCGCTCACCCGCTTTGAGCGGAAAAGGAAGCTAAGGGGATATTTGAAATAAGATATTAGAGTATAATAATAAGGAGAGAATAATGAACTGCTATTTGTCGCGCAACTATAAGGGTACCACTTCGGCTGGCAATAAGGCAAAGACCGATATAGAGCGCATCATGTCTGAGGCCGGCTTTAAGAATGTAGGCCTTAAGCAAACTGTCTATACCAATCCCGTATTGGCTTTTCTTTCTACCTTGGCAGGAGTGCTCAAGGCTCCGTTTGGCCTGCACGCCTCCGATTGCCTGGTCTTGCAATATCCGCTGAAGAAGTATTTCAGCTTTGTATGCAACCTGGCCCACTTGCGAGGTGCCAAGGTCATTGTGATTATTCACGACCTGGGTTCATTCCGACGCAAAAAACTGACGGTAGCGCAGGAGATAGCACGCCTGAACCATGCCGACTATATCATAGCCCACAATGAGTCCATGCTCAACTTTCTCCGCACCAACGGTTGCAAGGCTCAGCTTGGTACATTGGGCATTTTCGACTATCTGTCCGATAATCCGGTGCCAGCTCCCGTGGCAGCCCGGAAGCCTTTCAGGGTACTCTATGCCGGAGCCTTGAACTATCGCAAGAACCGCTTCCTCTACGAGATGGGGCGTTGTGTGCATTCCTACATCTTTACTCTCTATGGCAATGGCTTTGAGGTGGACAAGGCACAGGGACGCGAACATATCCACTACAAAGGCTTCATGCCTTCCGATGAACTGATTAAGCATGCCGAGGGCGACTTCGGTCTGGTTTGGGACGGAACATCGGTTGATACCTGCGAGGGAAACTTCGGCGAATACCTACGTTACAATAATCCTCATAAGACTTCTCTCTACCTGCGTGCCGGTCTGCCGGTCATCATCTGGAAGGAAGCGGCACTCGCTCCTTTCATTGCCAGCCAGGGCGTGGGCGTCTGTGTCGGCTCTTTGGGCGAGATTGACGAAGTGTTGGCACGTATGGATGAGGAAACTTACCTTCGGATGCGGCAAAAGGCCTGTGAAGTTGGCAGAAGGCTTGCTGAAGGATATTATGTGCGTCAGGCATTAAGTACGGCCGTGGGCTGCTTAAAAAAGTAAGGCCTGATAATATATACGACTATGGAAACAAAACAATACGATTACCTCATTGTCGGCGCAGGACTATTCGGCGCCACTTTTGCCCATGAGGCCCGACTGGCCGGAAAGCGCTGTCTGGTAGTAGACAAGCGTCCCTGCGTGGGTGGCAATGTCTATTGTGAGGATGTAGACGGTATACATGTGCACAAGTACGGTGCACATATCTTCCACACAGCCAACAAGGAAGTCTGGCAGTATGTCAACCGGCTGGTGGAGTTCAACCGCTACACCAACTCGCCCGTAGCCAATTATGGCGGCCGGCTCTACAACCTGCCTTTCAATATGAATACCTTCTACCAACTGTGGGGCGTAAAGACCCCCGCCGAGGCCAAGGCTAAGATAGAAGAGCAACGGAGTCAGTATGCCGCTCTGGCCGAGCCTGCCAATCTGGAAGAACAGGCTCTGAAGCTTTGCGGACGCGACATCTACGAGAAACTCATCAAAGGCTATACCGAAAAACAATGGGGGCGTGCCGCCACCGAGCTGCCTGCTTTCATCATCAAGCGCATTCCCCTGCGCTTTACTTTCGACAACAATTACTTCAACGACCCCTATCAGGGCATCCCCATAGGCGGGTACAACCGGCTCATCGAAGCCTTGCTCGAAGGAGTGGAAGTGCGCACGGGCGTCAACTTCCTCCAACATCGTGTCGAGCTTCAGCCCCTGGCCCGACGCATCCTCTACACCGGTTGCATCGACGAATATTTCGATTACCGTTGCGGCCATCTGGAGTATCGCAGCCTGCGTTTTGAACACAAGCGGCTGGACGATACCGATAACTTCCAGGGCAATGCCGTGGTAAACTACTGTGAGCGTGCCGTGCCCTACACCCGTGTCATCGAACACAAACATTTTGAGTATGGTACCCAGCCTTTCACGGTCATTACCTACGAATATCCCGACTCTTTTGCTCCCGGCAAGGAGCCTTACTATCCGGTGAACGACGAACGTAACAGCCGCATCTTCCGCCAGTATCAGGAACTGGCCTCCCGTGAACCCGATGTGCTTTTCGGCGGACGGTTGGGACAGTACACTTACGCCGACATGGATGATACTGTGGAGGCGGCACTGAAATTATGGAGGGAGGAGATGGCATGAAACTTGTCAGCGCTATTATTACGACTCATAATCGCTTGGAATTGCTGAAACGCGCTATTGAGAGTGTTCGAACGCAGACTTATTCCAATATGGAGTGTATTGTGGTGGATGACGCTTCAACTGATGGCACCTATGAATATTGTCAGGGTCAGCCCGTGCGCTATTTGTATATTCCGCCTGAAGAGAGTAAGGGAGGGAATTATGCCCGTAATCGGGGTATCGAAATGGCTCAGGGAGAGTATGTCGCTTTTTTGGACGATGATGATTGCTGGTTGCCTGAGAAAACGACAAAGCAGGTCCGGTTGTTGGAAGAAAAACGTTGTGGACTGGTATATTGTGACCTGACTGTAGAGAATGTTTCAGATAAAGGTATACAATATAGAGATGTATATCTGGGAGATTACCTGTGTGGCGACATGAGCCGGCGCATTCTTATGCTCATAAATTGCTGTACTACCAGCCTCATGCTGGTACGTAAGGATATATTGTTGCAGATAGGTATGTTTGACGAACATGTGCGCTATTGGCAAGACTATGAACTGACAGTCAGAGCGGCTCAAGTCACTCCTTTTTATTTGGTGACAGAACCTCTCTGTGTCTATCGTCGTGACGCCCGTGACAATCAACGGCTGACTAACCGTTTGGATGGTTGGGAAGATAACCTGAATTATCTGTATCAGAAACATCGGAAGCTATACGACAGCCTTCGTTTTACGGAACAGATGTGGCGAAAGCGAATCTGGCTGAGAGATTCTTCCAAACGATATAAAAAGGCCGGCTTAAAAGGAAAATATCTACACTGTCGTTGGCGCTTTTTATTGCTCAGTTTGTTGTTTGTACCGGCCAAACTGTCTGCTGGCTTCAGGCGGTTGCTTTACTCACAGGATTTGATTGATTGCATGAGGGTGAGGTAGCTCTCCTTCTTATTCAGGTAATGCCTTTATCAGTTTCATCATTCGGTCTTTGTTGTAAAGCGTAGACAGTATTCCCCTATTTCTCTGATGTTGTGCTTCATCGAGAGGGGTATCAATATCTTGTTGAGTCATCTTGTTGAGGTCAAAAACCGTCAGTCCGTGTCCTTGCGCCCATTCATAGACTGGACTACCTGCCGGTAAGAAGACTTTGGCGCCTAAATACAGGTAGACAATAATGTTGCCGATAGCTTCTTGCCTCAGGTTGGCAAACAGGGCGACATTGATGCTGGTTTGTAATTTGTTGTATTCGGACAACGGCATGAATTCGCGCAAGGGAACAAAATGCTCTCCCAAGAGTTTTTTACCGGTGCTGATTACCGCTTCTACATACTTCTTCTTCACGCCATAGCTTAATGGTACTATTACCTGACGCGTCCCTATGTTTAGTTTTGACAGACGTTGCAGTATGTATTCGTGGTTGTTGGTGACAGAGGCTGAATGACCGATAGCAATGTTTGTTCCCGTGGTTTTGGACTGCATCAGTTCGTTACCCAGTACTACATCCAGCGGGTAATAGAAGAAGTCTTTCCAAGGCTTATCTTTTAACTCTGGATAATAGCGTATGAGATAATCGTAGTCGTTTTCCGTGGTATCAGTCACAATGTAATCTACTTTCTCACGAATGAAACGTGCCACTTTTCGTGCCACTGTCTGTTGTCTCCATTTCCTAAAAGGAAGTTCCAATGCTTTTAATCCGCTGTGTTTCTGCTTGTAATACGAGGAAGTCTCTTTGTCTATCATGTGGAAGCCTTTAGGCGCCAGCAGCTGGTTATACAAGTCCAACCCCCATATTATCCAGTAGACGGTGATATTTGCCAAATTCAGCTGGTTGACAATCTCCATCTTTCGGTTGTTTAACCAATGAATGTAGACCTCTGAAATTTGAAACTCTTTTTGTCGCTGTTTGAATTCCGTTCGAGAGAGTACTCGTTCTTGTTTCTTTACTATCCGGAAGTTTTTTGTTCGGTTGGTTACCACAAACAAGTTTTCGCCGGGGAAGGCTTCCTCGAACATATCAATCGTGCGGTTGATGATTTTCTCATCATTTACCAGGTGTAGTTTCATGGGCGCGAATGGTAAAAGGTACGGATGGTATGGCAAATATAATCTACTTCCTCAGTTGTCAGTTCATAGAACAAGGGAAGCCTTAACAAGCAGTCGGTATATCGGTCGGCTTGCGGTAAGCTGGCTTTATCCCAGTTGCGCTGCACGGCATAAGGACTTTTGTGTAAACTCAGATAGTGGAATACGGCATGGATATTGTTTTCTTTCAGGTAGGCAATGAGTGCCGTACGCTCTTCCAGCGAAGAACAAACTATATAGAAAGCATGGGCATTATTGGTGGCATACGCAGGAATAAAGGGCAGTAGCAGGCCTTTTATGTCCTTCAGGCCGTTGTTGTAGCGTTCCCATAATGCTTTCCGCTTCTGCTGAATCTGCTCTATTTCTTCTATTTGTGCCCACAGAAAAGCTGCTACATATTCAGCCGGTAAGAAAGAAGACCCTGTGTCAACCCAGCCATATTTATTGACTTCTCCCCGGAAGAACTCGGCGCGATTGGTGCCCTTCTCCCACAAAACTTCAGCACGTTTCACCAGCTTTTCGTCGTTGATGACCAGCAATCCGCCTTCGCCGCACTGTATGTTTTTGGTTTCGTGAAACGAGAAGGCTGCCAAGTGTCCCAACGTTCCTAGTGGACGCCCTTTGTAGAAACTGTCTATAGCCTGGGCTGCGTCTTCTATAACCCACAGATTGTGTCGGTTAGCCACCTCCAGAATTGCATCCATGTCGCATGCCACGCCTGCATAATGTATCGGTACAATGGCTTTGGTGTGTGGGGTGATTAATGCCTCCAGCTGTTGTGTATCTATATCAGGATGTGTAGTACTACTATCAGCGAAAACAATGGTAGCCCCTTGTCTTGCAAAAGCTAATGCGGTAGAAACAAAAGTATAGGAAGGTACGATGACTTCATCTCCCGGTTCAATGCCGGCCAGCATGGCGCACATCTCCAGCGCATCTGTACACGAGGTGGTCAACAGACATTTCCGTGCACCCAGTTTTTTTTCAAAGAAGTCTTCGCATAAGTGCGTAAACTTGCCGTTGCCGCAAGTCTTTCCAAGTTGTAATGACTGGGATATGTAATCAGACTCCTTCCCGGTCAGCCAAGGCTTGTTAAAGGGAATAGTTTCCATAATGATAGTAATTTCTCTAAATAGCGTTTCTAATGAAAAGCAAAAGTAGACAAAAAACATTAGATAAGGGCAGAATTACTATATTTTTAACTTCTTATCTAATTGAAAAAATGGAATTAATAATTCTTTACCTATTCTAGTGGAGTTAAGGGGGGTTTTTTTTGAACATAGCTACACAGTGTGTAATATGCTTTTTCAATCATTTGTATAATAAATGTACTTATTAGAATTTGTAACTTAAGTTAGAAAAGAGCTTGACTTTTTTTGATGTTTTTTTTATTGATATACTGTTCTTTAAAGTGCAGTTTTTATTTGTTTTATGACATTTTTGGTGTGCAGTATTGTTCCTTTTTCAAGAAGATGGTATGGGGAATCATAGAATATGCTGTCAGAATAGCACATTTTGTTAGGAGGACAAGTGAAGCCAATACCCAATGCTGAAAGTTTATGCGTCAGTAAGTCTATGGTTACACTGTTTAACTTGAAAGAACTACGACAATAGGGCGGTGGTAGTATTATAACTCGTATGCCATTCTGTTTGATTCTTTCTATTCTCTTTTTTATAACATTGGGAATTTGTGTTCGTATATCCATACTGAAATATTTGTTTGTCCAATCCCTTGGTGGTAGGTTGTAGTGGCCAGTGTAGTCTCCATATTCGTTATATTTAGTGCGTATTTCCATCCTTTCTGATATATTTTCCACTTTCATACCATTGCGCTTGATTCGTTCTCTAATAAGTCGGTACACAGACAAAAAGTTATGAGTATCAATGATGTGTCGGAATGCTTTCCGCCATTCTTTCTTGACAAGATACATGTCGGTTAATCCTTCGTCGCCATAGTAAGTGCTTTCGTCAATGTAGTGTTGGTATTCGGCCGACACGAGCAAAATATCTCCTTGTTTTAGATATTTTTCTACTTGATTGAACATAAAATCTAATCCTAATCCTATGTGTATACCCATATTGACAGTTGCTATTCCTAATGAGTCTTGCAACATTTTACTATTGAAGCTGAATCGTGTGTTTGAACCTCCAATGATGACAAGTTTAGGCTGGTCTCCCAAATCCTGTAGTCTCTGCTCTTTGTCAAGGGCTGATGCATAGTTTACGTAAGTGAGGTCTTCATGGCTAGCTAGGTAGATTAATGTGCCTGCTGCAATTAGGTTGATTGCAATAATTGGTATAAGTGCAAGGAATAGATGGTTCAGAAAATGTTTCATGTTTATATATGTTGCGTAATGCTAAAATTGAAAATAAATAAATTCGGATGATTTTCCCATGGTTAACTCAATAAACAGGATGAGGCAGGTATAAATGAATATCCTAAGTGAGCGTTTCTTAATTCCTTGTAATTGTAGTCCATGCTCTTTATCGCGTTGTATCCATTCAGTTATCCATAGCATAGCCATGAATAAGAATACTTCAGTTGTATGTTTGGGTAAATCAAGGTTAAAGGACTGGATGTAGAACATGTGTTCTATATATTCGATAGCTTGTGTCATGTTTTCTGCTCTGAATAGTACCCATCCTATGACAACCAGCAGAAAAGTGCAGCCTATTTGTATGGCTTCTTTGGCTGAGGGTAGTAAGTGCCCTTGAGCAACGATATCGCAATGTTTGCGGTTGGTTGCAGTTAGTAATAGAGGTAGAAAAAGCAAAGCATGAAAAAATCCCCAGCAAATGAATGTCCAGTTTGCACCATGCCAAAATCCGCTAACAAGAAAAATAATGAATGTATTTCTGATGCTTTTCCATTTTCCCTCACGGCTGCCCCCCAATGGTATATAGATATAGTCTCTAAACCATGTGGTAAGCGAAATATGCCAGCGTCGCCAAAATTCGGCGATGTCGCGTGAAAAGTAGGGGAAGTTAAAATTCTTCATCAATTTGATACCAAATAATCGGGCAGTTCCAATGGCTATGTCTGAGTATCCTGAGAAATCACCATAAATCTGAAAAGTGAAACATACGGCACCTATCCATAAAACAGGTGTACTTTCTTGTTGGTAGTTGGTGAAAATGTTGTCTGCTATTCGACTGCAATTATCAGCGACTACCATTTTCTTGAATAATCCCCAAAGTATTTGTCTCATGCCGTCAGCTGCCTGGTCATACTCAAAAGTGCGGGGCTTAAGGAACTGAGGGAGGAGGTTCGTGGCACGTTCAATAGGACCGGCTACAAGTTGTGGAAAGAAACTGATGAAGGCGAAGAAAGCGACAATGTCATGAGTCGGTTTCATTTTGTGCTGGTAAATATCAATGGTATAACTTAAAGCCTGGAAGGTGTAGAAACTGATGCCTACAGGCAATATGATGTTAAGGGTCAAGTGGTTGACTTCAATCCCGGCCAGTAATAAAAGTTCTCTAAAATTTTCAGTAAAGAAGTTGAAGTATTTGAATAAACAAAGGATAAACAGATTTATAAAAATGTTGCCGGCACTAATCCATTTTTGCGTTTTTCGGCTTCCTTCTTTTTTCTCTATTAGAATACCGCTTAGAAAGCTACAGAGAGTGGTGAAAGCTATGAGCAATAGAAAACGCCAGTCCCACCATCCATAAAACAAGTAACTGCAAGCTACAATAAATAGATTTTGTATTCTCAATCTTTTGAAAATGAGCCAATATCCGGCAAATACAAGCGGTAGGAATATAAGAAATTCAATAGAGTTAAATAGCATTTTTCGATGTGATATATTGATTACGATAAAGCGGGAAGTAGTGCTCCTGTGGATGGTTGGAGGGATTTTTCTTCCTACGTTATTTTATACGTTGCAAAGTTATGGAATTTGTTTTACAATATTGGCTTTTCTTTGAAAAAAATCAGTGATTTCATTTGTTCCAAATTATATGCTTTGTTTTTTCAGTTGTTGTTGATATAATGGTGACGTTGCAGTGGAGGAAATAGTGAGTGGTATTTGATGAGATTTATGATTGGGTATTATTTAAGCCAGAAAAAACGGAGGTATGGAATTTGTATGTTGTTTTTTAATGTAGTAAATCTGAAAAATAGACCAAAAATGACCCTCTTCGTACCTCAGTCGTACCTCATTCGTACCTGGTCCGTACCAGGTTCGTTCCTATAGGAGCGAAGAAAGAGTGTTTTTGGGGAGTTTTTGGAGACGCGGACTTGAAAAAAGGAACAATTGAAGATAGGGCTTGCTGTCGGGTTGGGATGTGTATGTTGTGGAGTAGTTCCGAATCAAAGGTAGAGATTTCGGACAAGGAGTTTCAGAATAAGTGTGAAAAGCTGTAATTTTTTCCTTATCTTTGCCTTATCCGACAGAATATGGTTCAACAGGGGTTCTTTTTCTGTCTTTTATCTTTGTTCTCATTTAAACAATAGCTTGTATGGCTTGCGAATATAAGGCATCTGTCATTATATCAATTTATAGCAATGTAGAGGCTCTTCGTGTTGTGCTGGACTCGTTGAACAGGCAGACTGAGAGGAATTTTGAGATTATCATTTCCGAAGATGCGGATTTCCCTCATGTCAGGGAGTTCTGCGCACAGTATCCTTTTACTAATGATTACCAACTGCTTACACAGCCAGATTTGGGCTGGCGTAAGAATCGTGCTTTGAACAATGCCATTAGGGCAGCGCGGAGCGAATGGTTGATATTTATTGATGGTGACTGCGTACTTCATCCTCGTTTCGTGGAATTTCATTTGCGGTTGTCAGGTTCCCGGCATATAGTAGCTGGCAAGCGTGTAAAGCTGAATGCGGAGCTGAGTAGCTTGTTGTTGCAGGATGTGGATAATTGGCCGGTGGTGGAAAAAAGGTTGCGCGCCTGTTTCTTTACAGGACGGAAGCAGGGCAATGGTTTTATAGAGGAGGCATTTTTTATTGACCCGACGTCGTGGTTGGGATGGATTCCCCGTTGCAGGACAATGTATCAGTTGAAAGGTTGTAATATGTCATTTTCGAAAACAGCGATTACGGCTATCAACGGATTTGATGAAGAATACATACGTCCGGCTATCGGTGAAGATATTGATTTGACATGGCGGTTTGAACGGGCTGGCTATAAATTGGTCTCTGCACGCAATTTGGCAGTGCAGTATCACCTGCATCACAAGGAAAACTGGACAGAACAGGAAGAAAACATTCGCATGATGAAGAAAAAAATGGAGCAGGATGAATATATCTGTCGAAAAGGATTGGTAGATAAGGGTGTAAATACTTATCTTTGCTCGGACTAATATTAGAGTTATGCAACCTGCAAAGTTTACAGTGGGCGTCATCATTTCTACCTACAATAATCCTTCCTGGCTGGAGAAGATGCTGTGGGGATATTTGTTTCAGACGCATCCTGCCGATGAGATTGTGATAGCCGACGATGGTTCCAAGGAAGATACGCGGTTATTGATAGAGAGCTTCAAGGATAGGCTCCCGATAAAACACGTGTGGCATGAGGACAAAGGTTTCCAGAAATCGCGCATCCTGAACAGTGCTCTGATGGCGGCTACGGCCGATTATCTTATATTTACCGACCAGGACTGCATTCCGAGGAAGGATTTCATCGAGACTCATTGCCGCTATGCACAGAAAGGTTACTTCCTGTCGGGTGGCTATTTCAAGTTACCTATGGATATTAGCAGGCTGCTATCGTTTGCCGATGTGAAGAACGAGGATGCCTTCTCTTTGTCATGGCTCAAGTCAAAGGGGCTGAAATGTTCCTTCAAATGTTCTAAGTTGGTGAAGAATGCTTTTTTTACGCGCTTCATGAACTGCATAACTACCACTAAAGCTACATGGAATGGTTGCAATGCTTCAGGATGGAGAAGCGACCTGTTGGCGGTGAATGGCTTCAACGAGGCCATGCAGTATGGAGGACAGGACCGTGAGTTTGGCGAACGGCTATTCAATATGGGCATCAAGTCAAAGCAGATACGCTATTCGGCCATTGTGCTTCATCTGGACCATAAGCGCCCTTACAAGACAAAGGAATCCATTCAGAAGAATATACAGATAAGGCGGAATACCCGGCGTTCGGGTATTGTTGAAACGCCCAATGGCATCAAGCAGTTGCATTAATTGATAGAATTACATGAAAGTCATTGTTGACGATAAAATCCCGTTTATCAGAGAGGCGCTGGCAGTCATTGCCGACGAGGTGGTCTATCTGCCGGGACGTGAGTTTACACCCGAGGTGGTGAAGGAGGCCGACGCGCTGGTGGTGCGCACCCGTACGCGTTGCGACCGGCAGTTGCTGGAGGGCAGTCGGGTGAAGTTTATAGCCACTGCCACCATCGGATTTGACCATATAGATACGAACTACTGCCGCGAGGCGGGGATAGCCTGGTGCAATGCACCGGGGTGCAACTCGGCTTCGGTAGAGCAGTATGTGGAGTCGGCCCTTCTGTTGCTGGAACGCTTGCGCGGACGGCAGTTGCAAGGCATGACACTGGGCGTTGTAGGCGTGGGTAATGTGGGCAGCAAGGTGGCTGCCATGGCTCGCAGGCAGGGCATGAAGGTGTTGCTGAACGATTTGCCTCGCCAGGAGGCCGAAGGAGAAGAGAACTTCTGTCCGTTGGCGCGCTTGGCCGAAGAGTGCGACGTCATATCCTTCCATGTACCGTTGAACCGTGGCGGGCGCTTCAACACCTTTCACCTGGCCGATGAGGCTTTCTTCGATAGCCTGAAGCGGAAACCGGTCATCATCAATACCTCGCGTGGTGAGGTGGTGGCTACGGAACCCTTGTTGGAGGCGCTGAAGGAAGGTAAGGTGAGCGAGGCCATCATTGATGTGTGGGAAAATGAACCTGACATCAGTCTGGAACTGTTGGACAAGGTTTTCTTGGGTACGCCCCATATTGCCGGCTATGCGGCCGATGGAAAGGCAAATGCCACCCGCATGGCACTCGATGCCTTGTGCCGCCATTTCGGCATCCGGGCCAGCTATACCATAGAGCCTCCGGCACCGGCTTGTACCACCATTGTGGCAAGGTCGTATGCCGATGCCTGCCTGCAGATGTACGACCCTCGGAGAGATTGTGAGGCACTACGCGCCCATCCCGAGCAGTTTGAGTATTTGCGGGGCAATTATCCGCTGCGGCGTGAGCGGGGTGCATATGAGGTGTTGATAGAGGAATAGGGCTTCAGGCCTTGTCCTCGTCGGTTGCGGGCAGGGCTATAAGCAGTTGTTCTATGACCTTGGGGTAATATTCATATTCCAAGGCATGTACGCGGGTGGCTACATCTTGCGGAGTATCATTGGGCATCACGGGGCAGCGGTATTGGGCTATTATCTGCCCTTCGTCGTAGTGCTCGTTCAGGTAGTGTATGGTGATGCCGCTTTCCGTTTCTCCGGCAGTAACTACGGCTTCGTGCACCTTGTTGCCATACATGCCCTTGCCGCCAAACTTGGGCAGTAGCGAGGGGTGGATATTGACAATGCGGTTGGGATAGGCATGGAGCAGTGCGTCAGGAATGTGGGCCAGGAATCCGGCCAGTACGATAAAGTCAATTTGTTGCTCATGCAGCAGCGTCAATATGTGCGTTGCATCAGCCCATTGTTCCCTATTTATATATAAGGTAGGAATGCCGAGTCTGTGGGCTCTTTCCAGCACAAAGGCGTCGGTCTTGTTGGCCATGACTATCTTGACTTTAATGTCTTTGTTGCCGCTGAAATACTTGATGATGTTTTCGGCATTTGTGCCGTTTCCTGATGCAAAAATGGCTATGTTTCTACTCATAAATCCTCCAATCTGTGCACAAAACCGTGAAAATTGTGCAAAAAACCGCATTTAGTTTACCAAATATTTGCTCGGAACAATAAATATTTATTCCTTTGCATCGCAAATATAAAGAAATAAAACAAAATTATTAATTAAAAACTTAAAGTTATGTCTGAAATTGCATCAAGAGTGAAAGCGATTATCGTTGATAAATTAGGTGTTGAGGAATCAGAAGTTAAGAATGAAGCTAGCTTCACTAATGACCTGGGAGCTGATTCTCTGGACACTGTAGAACTGATTATGGAGTTCGAAAAAGAATTCGGTATCTCTATTCCTGATGACCAAGCTGAGAAGATTGCTACTGTAGGTGATGCTGTATCTTACATCGAAGAGCACGCTAAGTAATTTAAATCCATTCAGCATTTAAGTATGGAATTAAAAAGAGTTGTAGTAACAGGTCTTGGTGCCATTACTCCGGTAGGCAATACCGTAGAAGAATTCTGGGAGAATCTTGTCAACGGAGTGAGTGGGGCAGGACCTATTACTCATTTTGATGCTTCTATGTTCAAGAGCCAGTTTGCCTGCGAGGTGAAGAACTTCGATGCAAACAAATATATCGACCGTAAGGAAGCACGCAAGATGGACCTCTATACACAGTATGCTATTGCTGTGGCAAAGCAGGCCGTAAGCGATGCTGCTCTTGATCTGGAGAAGGAAAATCTGAATAAAATCGGTGTTGTGTTTGGTGCCGGTATTGGCGGTATCCGCACATTTGAGGAGGAAGCTGGTAACTATGCGCTCCATAAAGATATGGGTCCCAAGTTCAATCCTTTCTTCATCCCGAAGATGATTTCGGACATTGCTGCCGGTCAGATTTCCATTTTGTTTGGTTTCCACGGACCTAACTATGCCACATGTTCCGCATGTGCCACTTCAACCAATGCCATTGCCGATGCTTTCAACCTGATTCGTCTGGGTAAGGTGAATGTAATGGTAACAGGTGGTTCAGAGGCTGCTATTGCCGCTTGCGGTGTGGGTGGTTTCAATGCTATGCACGCATTGTCTACTCGTAATGAGTCTCCTGCTACGGCTTCTCGTCCTTTCAGCAAGAGCCGCGATGGCTTTGTAATGGGCGAAGGTGGTGGTTGCTTGGTTCTGGAAGAACTGGAGCATGCCAAAGCTCGTGGCGCAAAAATATATGCTGAGCTCGCTGGCGTTGGTATGTCGGGCGACGCTTATCACCTGACAGCTTCTCATCCCGAAGGCTTGGGTGCCAAGTTGGTGATGATGAATGCGTTGGAAGATGCAGAAATGAAGCCTGAAGACATTGACTACATCAATGTTCACGGTACATCTACTCCGGTAGGTGATATTTCTGAAGTGAAGGCTATTCAGGAAGTATTTGGCGAACATGCTTACAAACTGAATATCAGCTCTACCAAGTCTATGACTGGTCACTTGCTGGGTGCAGCCGGTGCGGTAGAAGCTATTGCAAGCATCCTGGCCATCAAGAATGGCATCATTCCTCCGACTATCAATCACGAAGAAGGTGATAACGATGAAGGCATTGACTACAATTTGAATTTTACGTTCAACAAAGCGCAGAAACGCGAAGTGAATGTGGCTCTGTCCAATACCTTTGGTTTTGGTGGGCATAACGCATGCGTCATCTTCAAGAAGTACGCAGAATAATCGGGTAGTCGTGTTACGCAATCAGATAGACAAGATAAGGCTCCTCTTCCGTAAGGATAGGGAGTCTTATCTTTGTTTTTATAGGATACTGGGATTCTTCCCGCGTAACATAAAGGTTTACCAGCAGGCTTTGCTTCATAAGTCCACACTCCTGCGTTCGGAAAAAGGACGTCCGCTGAACAATGAGCGGCTGGAGTTCCTGGGCGACGCCATACTCGATGCCATTGTGGGTGACATCGTGTTCAGGCATTTTGAGGGACGGCGCGAGGGCTTCCTGACCAATACGCGTTCCAAGATAGTGCAGCGCGAGACGCTGAACAAGTTGGCCGTGGAAATAGGGCTGGACAAGCTGGTGAAGTCTTCCACGCGCTCTTCGTCGCACAACAGCTATATGTATGGCAATGCGTTCGAGGCATTTATTGGTGCCATCTATATAGACCAGGGCTATGAGCGCTGTATGCAGTTCATGAAGGAGCGCATTTTTAAGAACTACATTGACTTGGAGAAAATGTCGCGCAAGGAAGTGAACTTCAAGTCCAAGCTGATAGAGTGGAGCCAGAAGAACAAGATGGAGGTGTCGTTTGAACTCATAGAGCAGTTCCTCGACAAGGATTACAACCCGATGTTTCACACAGAGGTGCGCATCGAAGGTTTGTCGGCCGGTAAGGGTACCGGCTATTCCAAGAAAGAGTCGCAGCAGAATGCGGCTCAGATGGCTCTGAAGAAGATTAAAGGTGACCCGGCATTCCGCGGCGAGGTAGATGCGGCTAAGCTGGCCAATCATGCACAGGTGCAGGCTGTAGCGGCGCCGGTGGAGGAACCGGTCGTTTCGTCCGATGTGTTGACCGATGAGGAGGCTCAGACACTGGCTGCATTGACCGAGGAAGGCATGGAGGTATCGCCCGCCTTTGTGGAAGAAGGGGCTGATATGCCGTGCATGGATGTGCTTGACAGCCAGCCTGAGAGCGAGGCGGAGGCATTCTCTTTGCTGGCTTATGAGGAAATCATGGCAGAGCCGACTGCTGAATCAGAAATAACAACGGCAGCACCCGTCACCGAAGAAGTGGAGAAGGAAGCTGCCGCCGAAAATCCGCAACCGGAAATCAAGTAAAAAGCCTGCCTGCTAGGCAGGCCCTGTATGTGTCAGCTGCTTTTAGCCGAAGCAGATGCCCATTCGTCGTCCCTGTACCACCAGGTCGTGGTCTTCAGTGACAAGCTTGAGCCGTCCTGCTATTTCTTCCAGTGGGGCGGATGATATTTCGTCACCTTTCAGAGTCACCATACGTCCAAACTGTGCATTGGCTATCAGTTCGGTGGCATGTCCGCCCATGCGGGTAGACAGGTTGCGGTCGAAAGGTGTAGGCGAACCGCCGCGCTGTATGTATCCCAGCACCGTTTCGCGGGTTTCTATCCCCGTTTCGTACTCTATCTCCTGTGCTATGTATTCCGCTGCCCGTTTCCGTCCGTCGGTCTGTATGCCTTCGGCTACTACCACAATGGAGTAGGGCTTTCCTTTTTTCAGACGTTCCAGGATGGTGTTGCCAATGTTGTGTATGTTATAGGGTATTTCGGGAATCAGGATGACGTCGCCGCCGCCTGCCATGCCCGAGTAGAGGGCTATCCAGCCGGCCTTGTGTCCCATGACCTCTATCACCATGACCCGCTTGTGAGAGCTGGCCGTAGAGTGCAGGCGGTCTATGGCGTCGGTGGCTATGCTGACGGCCGAGTCGAAACCGAATGAGAAGTCTGTTCCCCAAATGTCATTATCGATGGTTTTGGGTACGGATACAATGTTCAGTCCCATGGCTGCCAGCTTGGCGGCAGTCTTCTGGGTGCCGTTTCCACCTATGCAGACCACACAGTCCAGTCCCAGTTCCTTTACGTTTTGTTCTATCAGTGCCGGCTTGTTGACATCGGAGATGATGCCGTTCTTTTTGAAAGGCTTCTCGCGCGAGGTTCCCAGCATGGTGCCCCCCTGATTGAGCAGTCCTGAGAGGGATTTTTCGGTGAATGTTTCCACATCTTTGGTCAGTAGTCCCTGGAAGCCGCTGTGAATGCCGATGACTTCCATGCCGTAGTGGTTGATGGCTGTTTTGCAGACGCCACGGATAGTGGCATTGATGCCGGGGCAGTCGCCCCCTGAAGTCAAGATACCGATTCTCATGTCTTTTTAGTGCTAATAGGTCAATGCTTGTATGCCTTGTCACCATTGAATGTCCGTGTGGTGATGGGCAGGCAGGGCAACAGAGGCTTTTGGGACAGGCTGGTAGCTGAGAAATCGTGGAGGTCGGCTTGTTGCAACTGTCACTTTTCTGTCTTATTCCATAGCCTGTTTGTACTCTCTATTGTCCTATACTGCCGTAAAGATAGAAAAAAAACAGAAAAAAGATAGGGATGCCGATAAATAAGATTAATTTTGCCAACTAAATTATAGACTTATATAGATTTATAGAAAAGACAATGAACATTACCAAGTTCTTGAATAACGTCTATTTCAGCCGTCGTTTGAAAGAAGTCGAGAACTATGCCGGTCATGCCGGCGAGTTGCAGCAGAAAGTGCTGCAAAGACTGGTACGTATGGCTGCCAATACGGAGTGGGGGAAGAAATATGATTATGCCTCCATACGTACTTATGAAGATTTCAGAAAACGCCTTCCCATACAGACGTACGAAGAAGTTAAACCCTATGTGGAACGCATGCGCAAGGGCGAACAACAGCTGTTGTGGCCCACGGATATTACTTGGTTTGCAAAGTCGTCGGGTACTACGAACGACAAGAGTAAGTTCCTGCCTGTGAGCCGTGAGTCGCTGCACGACACGCACTATCAGGGAGGTAAGGATGCTGTAGCCATTTACCTGGGGCAGAATCCTCAGAGCCGTTTTTTCTCGGGCAAAGGCCTTATCCTGGGTGGAAGTCACAGTCCTAACCTTAATTCCAACCATAGCCTGGTGGGCGACCTGTCTGCCATCCTGATACAGAATGTTCATCCGCTGGTCAACTATATCCGGGTGCCGAGTAAACAGATAGCCCTGATGGACCAGTTTGAGCCGAAGATGGAGGCCATAGCCAACAGTACGATTAATGTCAATGTCACCAACCTCTCGGGTGTACCGTCGTGGATGTTGGTGCTTATCCGCCACATATTGGAGAAAACGGGCAAGCAAAGTCTGGAGGAGGTATGGCCCAATCTGGAAGTATTCTTTCACGGAGGTGTGGCCTTTACGCCCTACCGTGAGCAGTACAAGCAGGTGATTCGCAGTGACAAGATGCACTACGTGGAGACCTATAACGCCTCAGAGGGCTACTTCGGTACGCAGAATGACCCCAGCGACCCCTCCATGTTGCTGATGATAGACTATGGTATCTTCTACGAATTCATTCCGCTGGAAGATGTAGGCAAGGAGAATCCGCGTGTCTACTGTCTGGAGGAGGTGGAACTGAACAAGAACTACGCCATGGTCATTTCTACCTCGGCCGGCTTGTGGCGCTATATGATAGGCGATACGGTGAAGTTTACCAACAACTGTCCTTACAAGTTCATTATTACCGGACGCACCAAGCACTTTATCAATGCCTTTGGCGAAGAGTTGATTGTAGACAATGCGGAGAAAGGCTTGGCCAAGGCTTGTGCGGCTACCGGCGCACAGGTGGCCGACTATTCGGCTGCACCGGTCTTTATGGACGAACATGCCAAGTGTCGTCATCAGTGGCTGATAGAGTTTGCCAAGATGCCCGATGACATGGCCAGGTTTGCACAGGTATTGGACGACACGCTGAAGGAAGTGAACTCTGACTATGAAGCCAAGCGTCAGAACAACCTGGCTTTGCAGCCTCTTGAGGTGATTGTGGCACGGCAGGGACTCTTCCACGACTGGCTGGACCAGAAAGGAAAGCTGGGCGGGCAGCATAAGATACCTCGCCTGAGCAATACCCGCGAGTATATAGAAGAGATGCTGAAGCTGAATAACTGATAGTTATATTTTGCTTGAATAAACAGACAGGCCCTAGATTTCTTGGCGGAAATCTAGGGCCTGTTTCATGGAGTTAGAGAAAGGCCGGCTTGTTTTAATCACTAAAAAGGCCGGCTATGTAAAGAGAGAATTTTCAGTACGCTGCACTTCCATGCCGTTGGCATTAGAGTTTGTGCAGTCCCTTTTTCGGGTAGTCTATTTCAGGATTGCCTTTGTAGCCTACACTGCCGCTACCGCTGGTACGTGCTTTCAGGAACTCGGTAGCGTAGCATTCTATGTTGCCAGAGCCGCTTACCGTGGCCGATACACGTTTGGCCTGGTAGCCCGAAGCGTACAGGTCGCCCGAACCTGATATTTTCAGCTCGGCTTCCTGGCTGCTGCCGCTCAGTTTCACGGTGCCCGAACCTGCGATGGCTACGTTGGTACATCCGCTGGTCACGGCATTGTTTATCTTCATGTCGCCCGATCCGGCTATGGACAGACTCAGGTCGTTGCAGTGGATGTTGTTCAGCTCCGTATCGCCCGAGCCGGCAATGCTTACCTTGAACCCACCTGTGCTGCTGATGTTTTCACCGTTGATGTCGCCCGACCCGGCTATGGAGATGTTCATGTCGTCAGTCTTGATGTGGCCGGCCAGCTTGATGTCGCCCGAACCTGCTATACGGATATCGTTGATGCGTTCGGAAGAAACACGGATTTCCAGCTTGTTGTATGATACGCGTACCCCTTTCTTGAACTTTACAACCAGTGTACCATCCTTTACGTAGATGTCGAGCAGGTCTACGATGTTGTCCGAGGTGTAGACCTCCACACTGGGTTTGCCTGCCTTCTGGCGGTAGATGACGTCGGGGCTACCCGAAAGCTCAATCTTGTTGAAGTTGCTCACACGGATGTCTTTGGTGACATACCTGTTGCTGGCTTTTACGGTTTTCCCTCCGAAGATACTGAATTGGTTTTCTGCGAAACCGAATGTGCTGCATGCGAGCAATAAAAACATGCTGATAATGGTGGTTAGTCTTTTCATTGTCTTCCTTATTTTATGATTGTTATTAGTTTTAATAGCTGTCTGTAGTTGCTTGTTCTATCTATTTAGACGTAGGCGAGGTCGAAATAGTTGCATGTACAGACCGCTTTTTTTGAGCGTTGTGCTCTGCCGGTTAAAGTTCAAAATCTGTGCCAAAAGGATAAACGCTTGATTAATAGTATAATTGTTTAATGTTTGATTGTCCGTTTTCGGACAGTCTGTTCGTTTTTGCATGCGAAGGTTTGCGTTTTCGTACGTTTTTTTGTTCTTTTGCCGGTCTCCTTTGAAGAGGCAGAAAGCGTAAAACAGACGAAGATTATGGCAGACTATGTGATAGAGGATGAAGAACTGGGACAGGTCAGGGTGAGGGTAGATGCCCGTGCCCGTCGACTGATATTCCGCATGGGCGAGGATGGCATTCGCGTTACGGTGCCTCCCTGCACGTCGGCCGAACAGTTGAGACGCTCGTTGCGTGAGCTTCGTCCCCGCTTGCAGGAACAGCAGCAGAAGCTGGCGCGCAAGCTTATTGACACTAGTTTTCGCATGGATGCCGAGTTGTTTGGCCTGCGGTTGTTGCCGGGAACGGACAGCCGTTTCCTGTTGCGCAGGCAAGGGCGTGAGGTGGAAATCCTTTGTCCGCCCCATACGCGGTTTGACGACGAACAGTTGCAGAACTGGCTGCGGAGGGTGGTAGTTGAGGCCATGCGCAAGCGTGCGCAGGAAGTTTTGCCTGAGCGTTTGCGCCAGCTGTCGCTTCGCCATGGCTTGCCTTTTACCGATGTCAAGATAAACAGTAGCCGGGGCCGCTGGGGCAGTTGCTCAGGGCGGCGCAGCATCAATTTGTCGTGCTACCTCGTGTTGCTGCCTGTGCGGCTTATTGACTATGTACTGCTTCATGAATTGTCGCACACGCGTGAGATGAATCATGGCGACCGCTTCTGGGCGTTGCTCAACAGCCTCACCGGTGGGCACGCACTGGAACTGCGCAATGAGCTGAAAGCTTATCGCACATCGTTCTGACGAATCACTGTTTTTTCCGATTGCTGACGTTTGGTTGGTAGGTGTTAACTCCTCGCTTGGTAGCAGTAAACTCGCCGGTCAGAAAGTGTTAACTGCTTGGTCGGTGGCACTGGACTGCTACAGTAGAGGCAGCGGGATGTCCTGTCCGTCGGGTGGTAAGGACCTATTTCTGAGCCAGTTGCTTCACCTCGCCGTTTTCCTTCTCAAAGCGGTAGTTACCGCCACGCTCACTCAGTTCGAAGAGCGACAACTGGTCGGTGGCACGGTCTACAATCATCAGGGCACTTTCGTCGGCAAACCGTTTGACCTCCACACTGAGCGGTTCTTCGGCCACCCTGCATTCCAGCACCGTACTGTCGTTGATGAGCAGGGCAATGGAGTCGCCCGCAAACCCCCGTTCCAGCGTGATGTTGTATACTTCGGTATAGTAGCGATTGCCTTCTTTTTCGCGTTGCAGACGCATGCTCATGTAGACGAAGATGACTACTACGAAGATGACGGCAAAAGCCAGGATGCCGTTTCCTATCATGAATTGCTTGTTGGTGTTCAGTCGGTGTGCCATATTGCTTCTTTTTGAGTGGACTAATGCCACAAATGTACGGATTAAAATTGAACCCGCGGGCAGAAGTTCTGTCAAATTGGCCTCTTCTTTCGTTCTTTTTGTGTAATATTGCACAGAAAACACAAACCCAGTCTGTCCGTACTGCCGTCAGGAGCGTTGTTCAGAGCTTCGGAGCAGCTGTTGCGGAGAGGCGACAAACACTTTAGAAAACGATGAAAAGAAATCTGTTAGCCGTATGGCTGCTGCTCTGTGCGTGCCTGCTTCAGGCCCGGAGCGAAATTAAGCTGACTGCTCTGGAGGGCTTGCCCCAGGCAGCGTATGTCTATCGCGACACGTTGAAAAACATTCATGGACGTTTCTCGTCCTTCTCACCCTTCTTCCTGGTTTATCCCGATGCCCCCTGTTCGTTGCCGGAGGCAGAGCAGCTGGTCAAAGAACTGGGATTGGACCATTATGTGACGACCTATGCCGGTGCGGTATGCGTGGTCAACCCCGTAGGCACAGCCTATGACAACCGTCAAGACTTGGCTGCCTTTGAAGCATTGCTCAACAAACTGTATATTATTTCCAATCTGAAGGTCATTGGTATTGGCCGTGGCGCCACGTTTGTCAATCAGTCAGTGTCGCAGCATGCCGGTGCGGTGGCAGGTATTGTCAGCCTGGGAGGCAAGCCCGGGCGGGCAGGTAAGGAGGCAGCAGGAGTGCCTGCATACGTGGGCGGCAAGAACAGTCGCCGGGTAGCTACTGCCTACATCCGGCAGAATGACGCCGAACAGCAGACAGTGGAAGGTACGTTGACTACCTATGCCAATGCCGGTGAACCACTGCTGCGGGTAGCGGTGAATAACGATGAGAGCCTGTCGCTCCGTACTTCCGTGGACGAAGCATGGCGTACGGTGCTTAGCCGCAACTTCCGCTTCAACAATTACCAGCACACTTGGTACACTGGCTGTAACTTCGGCCAGTATGGTCCCTACGAGTTGGAGCCGTACATCATGCCCGAGGAGTGGGGCGTTGAACGGCGGGTGGTGGAGCAGGAACTCGATGGCCGCGGACTGTGTCTGTGGTACGAGTATCATCCGGCTGCTACACTGAAGGCTGCGCCCGGCACTGTTCCCTTGGTGGTGCTGCTTCATGGCAACAACAACGACCCCCGCACGCAGGCTGAGACCAGCGGCTTCATAGAACTGTGTGCCGAGGAGAATTTTGTGGTGGTGGAACTGGAATGGCAGGGCAACGGCTACGCCTTTATGGGTGCTGACGGCATAGAGCAGGCCATCTACCACCTGCTGAAGACCTATCCGCAGCTCGACGCTACGCGCATCTATGCTGAGGGACTGTCGGCCGGTGGGTTTATGGCTACGAACCTGGGCATCAGCAAGTCTCATCTGTTTGCTGCCGTAGGTGGCCATTCGGGGGCGCTGGTGACTGAAGGCTACCGCTTTTCGTCTGGAGCAGAACCTCTGTGGGCTCAGAGTGTGCAGAAGCGGGGCTGCGTGGAGATGCCTTACATTTCGGTTTGTGGAACCTGCGACGAGGTAGTGCCGTTTGTTAACAAGGATAACTGGCAGAAGAATGTTTTCTTCAGGGCCTGGCAGGCTTATCAGACAATGAATGGACTGGATGTGACCGCACAGCCTGACTTTGGCCGCGACGCAACGTTTGGTATAGAGCTGGCCGACCGTGAGACTGTCCGTACCTCAAAAGGCTTGTCGGTGGAGACCGGCGTGCTGTATAAAGGCAATGTGCCGCTCATCAAGTTGGTGGCAATAAACGACTACGGTCACTGGAACTTCAAACCTGCCGCCCGCATGATGTGGGATTACTTCAAGCATTTCTCGCGCGAGGCAGGGACGGGCAGGCTGATATATAGTCAACCAGAGTGATTGGCAGAATCATCTCTGCTTGTGAAGTTATATGGAGTTGAAGGAAACAGTCACTTTACTCCGCTCTGTCAAAAGTTAAAAGCCAATGGTAAATACCCAATCCTGAGTATTTGTCATTGGCTTTTGATATTACCCTAAAACTATGGGTAGCGAAACTTATTTGTATTCGCTTGGCGCTATGCCAAACTGCTTCTTGAAGGCTTTGGAGAAGTAGGAGTGGGTGCTGAAGCCCGTCATGTCGGCTATCTCTGATATGCTGTACTTACCTTCCTTTATCAGTTCGGCGGCCCGGTTCAGCTTGTAGGTCTTGAAGAAACTGCTGGGGTTTTCGCCTGTCAGCCCTTTCACCTTGTAGTAGAACTTGGTGCGCGATATTTTCAGCAATTCGGTCATGTGGCTGATATCCAGTTCGGGATTTGACAGCTCGTTCTCCATGAGTCTGTACAGCTCTGTCATGAAGGCGTTGTCCTGTGGCGACAGCACATCGTCGGCTATGGCATCGGTTTGCGTGTTGCGTCCCAGCAAGGCACGTACCTTTTCGCGGTTCTTCAGTTGCGACTGAATAAGGGCTTGCAGGCAGGTGGGGTCGAAGGGCTTGGTCACGTAGGCGTCGGCTCCGGTGTTCAGTCCCTCCACCTGGTCTTCCATATTGGCTTTGGCTGTTACCAATATCACCGGCGTGTGGCACAACTGCAAGTCTTCCTTTATCTTGCGGCACAGCGTGTAGCCGTCTGTTCCCGGCATGACTACGTCGCTCAGCACCAGATCGGGTGCCTCTTCACTCACTGCCTTGAAGGCATCCTCGGCATTGAAGCGGCAGATTACCCGATAAGCGGGCGACAGTAGTACCTTCAGGTAGTGAGCCACTTCGGTATCATCGTCCACCACCAGTATCTTCTTCAGGTTGTCATCCTCTTCTTCCTCGTCGTGGGTAGAGGTACCGGTCGGGGAATCAGGTTGCAGCGGATAGACCTTGCCCTGTTCCTGCTGTTCGTTGTCGCGTTCTTCGGGGCTGTAGGCTTCATCGCTGGTGGGCAGTATCAGGGTAAACACGGCTCCCTGTCCGTCGGTCCGGTTGCCGGCTTTCAGCAATCCGTGGTGCAGGTGTGCTAGGCTGCGGGCATAGTACAGTCCGATGCCGGTGCCCCAGTTGTAAGAGCCAACCGACTGGTTGTTCAGCTGGTAGTAGCGTTCAAAAATGCGTTCGGTCTGTTCTTCGGGTATGCCAATGCCGGTGTCGGCCACTTCCAGTTTGATGTATTGGGCAAAGGTCTGTTCCTGAGGAATGCGGAATGCCTGTCGGGCCTCTTCGCCGGTGATGACGTCGAAGTTGACTTCAATCTTTCCGCCGCGCGGGGTGAACTTCAGGGCATTGGATAGCAGGTTGGTTGTAATCTTATCTATCTTGTCGGCGTCGAGCCACATCAGGAAGCTGTCTTCAATGCCGGTAGTGATGAGGCTGATGTCCTTGCTTTGGGCGTTGACATTGAAGATTTCCATGATGCGTTTCAGCTCGGTTACCACATCGGTGCGTTTTACCTTCAGCTTCAGGGTGTCGTTTTCCAGCTTGTTGAAGTCCATCAGCTGGTTGACAAGGCGTAGCATACGGTTCACGTTCTGTTGTACAATGTGCAGCAGCTTCTTGTTGTTTCCGTCTATCTCAGGGCTTTCGCACAGTTGTGTCACGGGGCCTGATATCATGGTGAGCGGTGTTCGGAACTCGTGCGACACATTGGCAAAGAAACTCATGTTCATCTTGTTTACCCGTTGCTCCTGTTCTTTCTCCTGTTCGGCGCGGCGTGCCTGTTCTTTCTCCAGTCGTATGCGATAAAGTGCACGGAGGAAAAGAAACACGACACCGGCAGCCAAGAGCAGATAGAGGGTATAGGCCCACCACGTGCGCCAGGGGGCAGGCTCTACGGTGACGGTGATGGAGTTTTCGGCTTCGACGATGTTGCGGTCGTTATCCATGATACGTACCTTGAATGTATAGCAGCCGGCGGGCAGGTTGGCATAATAGGCCTCACGGTTGTTGTTGGCATCTATCCAGTAACGGTCAAACCCCTCCAGCATGTAGTAGTAATGTACTCGTTCGTGTTCACTGTAGTCCAGTGCAACGAACGAGATGCTGAATCCGTTCTGGTTATAGTTCAGCTTGATGTCGGGGTTGTAGGATAGGTGCTTGTTGATGCATTCTTTGTTTCCGGGATGTATCAGTTTGTTATGTACCTTCAGGTTTTCAAACAGTAGTGGTATGTTGCGTCTTATTTGTACATCTATAGGGTTGAATAGAGTGAGTCCGTGTGTGCCTCCAAAAACCAGCGTACCATCCGACAATCGGCAGGAAGCGCGGTCGTAGAACTGGTTCCCTCCTATTCCGTCGGCTTCGTAATAGTTGGTAAAACGGTTGGTTGTACGGTCGTATCTGCTTAATCCATAAAGAGTGCTTACCCACAGATTTCCTTGTGTGTCTTCTTCAATACCCGAAATATCAGTACATGCTGTGCCTGGCATAGGCTGTATTTTTCCGTTGGAGGGAGAGTAACGTAGCAGTCCATTACTCACGGTTCCTATCCAGATGTCGCCTTGCATGTCTTCGTAGAGGGCAGTGGGGATAATGACGGAGCGTTTGATACATGCTTTATAGTCTTCTTTGTTTAGTAGTAGTTCCTTGACTGCTTCGGTTTGGGTATTGATAAGTTGCATGGGCTTATTGAATGCGGCTACCAGCAGGTTTCCGTCTTTCATAGCCAATAAACCGGGGATAAATGTAAAATTAGACCCGGTACTAATGTCGAAAGCTGTTATCTCACGAAATACTTTTTCCTCAGGTGCTATTTTATAGACGTAAGGTGATGCGGTACCTATCCAAATACTGCCGTTATAGTCTTGAGTAATGGACATGGGGTATTTGATGTCGTATTCGTTAATAATATGTAGGTCGTTATTGCTATATTGGCATTTAAGAACTTTGTTATTAGTGACCGTCATCCATAGGTTATTATCATTATCAACAAATATTTGGTTTACCCTTACAGCTTTTTGCCTTAATTCGGGAAAAATCTTTTCCATATCGATAGGCACTACTTTCTTATTATTTAAGTCATATCGGTATACTCCGTCACTTAAAGTCGTAATCCATAAGATACCATTCTTTTCTGCACTTGCGGAAACCACGGACTTATTGTTGAAATATGAGCGAATGTAATTGTCGTTATTGAATCGCTCTTTATAGTGATAACAAACAGTGTATCCTTGATCGGTTGAACCTATCCACAGGTTGTTTTGTGAATCGGTAAACATGCAACTTATTTGGAATTCGGGTACTTCGAAAGGAAAATCTTCGTCACCTTGATGGGCTATAGTGTTGTTTGCATAGTTATAACAGAACATGCCGTGGCGTGATGTGTTCAGCAGAAGGCTGTTGTTGCCATAAGGATGTATATAGGTAATTTCAGCTTCTCTCAATACCGAATGCTGGGCCAGAGCCGGAGGAAGATCTGTGAATTGATGTGTATGGGTATCGAACAATAATAAGGTACGACTTCCGGTGAGCCAGATTTTGCCATCTTTGTGTAAGTAGAAGTAGCGGCTGTTCTTATTGATAGCAACGGAGTCTTTCAATTGCATGGAATAGTAATCATAGCAACGTAGTGTCCGGGGAGTAACAACCCACAGTTGTGCTTCAGCATCAATGAAGCATTTGACAATCATTGTACCCTGTGGGTCTAATTGTGGAATGACACAATTCATTTCTTCGGTTGTCGGATTATAGACAGATAGATGTGACGTGTAATTGAGAAATATTCGGCCGTCAGTTCCCTCTAATAGTTGTATTCCGTTTTTGTTGGTCATGTCAGAGGGAATATGTTTGAAGTTGTCCTTATCGGTGTATCGGCATACTCCGTTGACGGTAGAAATCCAAAGTCGTCCCTTAGAGTCGCGTAACATGTCTTTGATTTGGTTGTCGGGAAGGTCTAAGGAATCGTCCGTACAGAAATATTGGTGGAACTCGTGCACATTGTATTTGTTCAGTCCTCGGAAGGTGCCAATCCAGATGTGACCTTGTGCGTCCTCGGCAAAAGCATTGACTTGCTGGTTGGAGATATTGTTTGTGATGAGGGGATTACTTATTGTCATTTCCGATTGCTGTACAGATTCCATTTTTCGGCAAGAGGTTGCTGTACATAAGATGTACAAGAGCAGTAAGAAAGGAAAGGTAAGGAGTGTTTTCATATCCGTCAGGTTCGTAGATGAGGGTTCATGATTATTAGGTTCCTGTTGCGAAGATAAGCATTAATTTGAGTCTTATGCCTGCTTTATAGCAGTTTTTGAACAAATAAGCCAGCTTTTGAACAAATGTACAAGTCGTTTTGAACACACAGACCAGCCTTTTGTATAAACCAAACAGTCCTTGCGCATTTAATGGACTAATATTGCATACGGAAATAGAAGCCGTTTTTTGAGAGCAATGGCTTACTGTCAAACCTGGTGAGAAATACATATTATAACCTATTATATTATGAAACATATTTTATTTATTGCTGCTGCCGTTCCTTTTTTGTTGGCAGCATGTACTTCTGCCGGAGTATCGTCTAAGCAGGGTGAACCCGTTACCAGTGGAGAACTTTTGTCCTCGGGAACAGAGGTGGTGGCTACTACCCAGTCAGGCAAGGTAGCCGGCTACATAGACAATGGGGTATATATATATAAAGGTATTCCTTATGCCAAGGCCGAACGCTTCATGCCTCCTACAGCACCTGACAAGTGGGAGGGTGTGCGCAGCAGCCGTGCTTACGGTCCTACCTGCCCCCAAGGCAAGCGCATGGGTTGGTATAGCGATGAACAGGCTTTTGCCTTCAACTGGGACGACGGTTTCCCCGATGAGGACTGCCTGCGTGTAAACATCTGGACGCCGGGACTGAACGACGGCAAGAAACGCCCCGTCATGGTCTGGCTGCATGGAGGTGGCTATGCGGCAGGTTCCGGTCAGGAGCTTCCTTCTTACGATGGCACCAACCTGGCACGTAAGGGTGATGTAGTAGTGGTGACGCTCAACCATCGGTTGAATGTCCTGGGATTCCTCGACCTCTCGGCCTACGGTGAGAAATACGCACAGTCGGGCAATGTAGGCCTCTTGGACCTTGTAGCAGCACTTCAATGGGTTAATAAGAATATATCAGCATTTGGAGGAGATGCCTCCAACGTAACTATTTTCGGGCAGTCGGGAGGTGGTGGCAAGGTCTCTACTTTGCTGGCTACCCCATCGGCCAAGGGGTTGTTTCATAAGGCCATCGTGCAGAGCGGTTCCATGCTGCGCACGATGGATGCCCGATACTCCCGTCGCATAGGACAGGCCACCGTGAAAGAACTGGGCATCAGCCCCGCACGCATTGACGAACTGGCCAAGGTGCCCTACGACCAACTGTTGGCTGCCGGTGAGAAAGCCATTGCACAAGTCAAGGCGGAAGCTGAGAAAGAAGGAGCCGTTTCTTCCTTTATCTTCGGATGGGCTCCTACGGTGGACGGCAGTGTCTTGCCTGCGCAGCCCTTCGACCCCCAAGCGCCCGAACAATCCAAAGACATACCTATGCTGATAGGTACCACACAACACGAATTCACCATAAGCACATACGTGCCCGCCATGCGTGGCATCAGTAAGGAACAGGCTGTAGATTTTCTGAAGAAGAAATACGCCGACCGTACCGATGACTTCCTGGCTGCCTTTGAGAAGGCCTATCCCGGCTACAAACCTATGGACTTGGTCGATGCCGACTTCGTCTTTCGTCCCAGTGCTGTAGAACAGGGTAAACTGAAAGCTGCCCAACAGGGTGCCCCCGTCTACATGTACATGTTTGCCTGGGAATCGCCCGTCATGGACGGCATCTTGCGTAGTACTCACTGCATGGAGATACCTTTTGTCTTTGACAATGCCCTGCGCCATGCCACGATGACCGGAGGTGGCGCCGACGCCTGCGCCCTGGCCAACCTGATGAGCAATGCCTGGCTGAACTTTGCCCGTACCGGCAACCCTAATGCCGACGGCCTGCCCCAATGGGAACCTTATACGGCCGAGAAGGGCGCCACGATGATATTCAATAATACATGCGAGATAAAGTACAACCACGACAAGGAGCTGCTCGACGTGGTGCGTGCCTTCCCACTGCGCGGTTTTTGATTCTTTTTGATTGTTTGAGACCTATATAACACTATGTTAAACTAAAACCAAATGATTTTACAAATGAAAAACATTATGAAGAACATGACTTTGAAGCGGTTCGTGGCATTGGCTGCGCTGCTTCTGTGTAGTGTCTCCTTCGTGCTGGCTCAGGGGCCGGTGAAGGTGACAGGTAAAGTGGTGGACAACATGGGTGAACCCATGATTGGTGTAAGTATTTTGGAGAAGGGTACTACGAATGGTGTGATAACCGACATTGATGGCAATTACTCATTGTCTGTAAATCAAAGTGCTACGCTGGTATTTTCTTATGTAGGTTATATTACCCAAGAACTTGCAGCCGTAAGTGGTACATTGAATGTTACCTTAAAAGAAGATACCGAGACGTTGGAAGAGGTTGTGGTTGTAGGTTACGGCGTTCAGAAAAAGAGTGATTTGACAGGTGCTATTTCTTCTGTTAAGACGGAAGATATTGAGAACCGAACAATTACCCGTGCTGAACAAGCCTTGCAGGGTAAGACGGCAGGTGTACAACTTGTATCGACCTCTTCACAACCAGGTGCTGCTCCGAGTATCCGTATTCGTGGTTATTCTTCTAACGGTACGTCTGACCCCTTGTATGTAGTGGATGGCCTTATTGTATCTGACTTGAGTAGTATTGATCCTAATAATATTAAAAGCATGGAAGTGCTTAAGGATGCGGCCTCTGCTGCCATCTATGGTGCTCAAGCTGGTAACGGCGTCGTATTGATTACAACAAAAACAGGAAATAAGGGTAGCAGCAGCATTACTTACGATTTTCAGTATTCAATCAATAGCCTTGCTAACCGTCCTAAATTGATTAACTCACAGGAATCTTTGTCGCAACAGAAGGAAGTGAGCAACACATTCACTGATCAGGATATACAGAACCTGATAGATTCAGGTATTTGGGATGGACAGTCTACTACAGACTGGTATGATGTAGCCTTTACCAACTCTGCGATGTCTCGTCACAGCGTTAATCTGCAAGGTGCTAATGATAATGGTTCATTTTATCTTTCATTGAGTAATCTCTATAACAATGGTATCCTGCGAGGCAACTATGACACTTATAAAAGATTATCAATCATGTTGAATGCTGACTACAATATCAAGAAGTGGCTGAAGGTAGGTGTTACTGCTAATTATAATAAGTATACGACACGCCCTATTTCTGATGGTAGTTCAAACTCTTCGTATGGCAGTATGATTTCGCGTATTATGACACTGAAGCCCTATTGGCAATCGACCTATTCACCAGACGCGTTACCTTCGCAGATGCAAGGGCTATTGGACAGCGGTTATGTGCTGTTTACAGATAATAAGGGCGACTATTATATGACTTTGGGTGACGGAGAATCTCAGCATCCGCAGGTGGCTTTGCGTAGTAGCATAAAGAAACAATTCGGAAACTCGCTCAGTGGTACCCTTTATGCAAACTTTACTCCGTTCAAAGGCTTTACTTTTACAACTCGTTTAGGCTATCGTGAGTCAAATGATAACTACTATCAGTATGATAATTTATACTATGGCTCATCTTCTATTAGCAATAAAGATCAGAATGGTGCCCAACGCAGCAATACATCCGTGACTTACTACCAGTGGGAGAATTTTGCGAATTATGCTACCACTATTGCAGACAATCATAACTTGTCGGCTATGTTGGGTATGTCTTTTGCCGAAACAAACACCACCTATGTAATGGCAGGAGTAGATCAAGTTGCTAAAGATAATCCCCTATTTTGGGATGTGTCTTATCCTTCAGGAACAGCATCCAAAACCGTTGCTGGTTATGACAACTTGGGTCGTAAGCTTTCTTACTTTGGTCGTATAGGTTACGATTACAAGAGTCGTTACATGGCCCAATTCTCTATGCGTGCCGATGCAGCCGATTCATCTATTCTTCCAATGAATAATCGTTGGGGCTATTTCCCTTCAGTTTCGGCTGGTTGGGTACTTTCTAATGAACAGTTTTTCCAGAATATTAATCGTACTCCCATTACATTCGTCAAACTGCGTGCAAGCTGGGGACAAAATGGTAGTACTAGCAATCTGGGAAATTATTCTTACTCCAATTCTTTGACATCCAACTCTATCGGTTATTCTTATTATACTACTCAGTTAATATATGCAGCATTAGCTCGTCCTAACCAAGTAGCCAATAATGAACTTAAATGGGAAACTTCAGAACAATTGGACTTGGGCTTTGATGTACGTGCTTTCAATGATCGACTGACATTAGGCTTTGATTGGTATAAGAAAACAACAAAGGATTTGATAGTATCAAGTATTACTATCCCTTATGAAGTAGGAAACTCTTCAGCTCCTTTAAATGCAGGTAATGTAGAAAATCGGGGTTTTGAAATAGAATTAGGATGGAAAGACAAACCCAACAAGGATTTTAGCTACTCTATCAATGCCAACCTGGCGACGTTGAAAAACGAAGTGACTTATTTGGATTCCAGAGTTAGTAATGGACGTATAGAGGGTGATACACGTATTGCCGGTTATGGTAGTATCACAGCATTTGAGGTAGGACATCCCGTTTGGTATTTCCGCGGTTATGAAGTAGATCATTTGGACGAAAAAGGTGCTCCTGTCTACGTAGATCAAAACAATAGTGGTAGTATTGATGATGAAGATCGTGTGGAGATAGGAAAGCCTATGCCCGATTTCACTTTTGGTTTGACTGCCAGCTTGAATTATAAGAATTTTGATTTCTTGGTATTTGGTAGCGGTTCTATCGGCAATGATGCTTTCATGGCTTATGAATACCATGATATATCTTATACTTTGAAGGAATTATATGATCAGCGTTGGACTGCTGACGGTTCCACTAATCGTAAATATGCAGCTCCCACGCAAACCGGTGTAGATAAATATGCGATGTCTGATGCTTATGTATTTGATGCCTCTTTCTTCCGCATTAAACAAATTCAGTTAGGTTATACATTCCCGCAAACTCTTACCAAGAAAGCATTTATTGACAAATGTCGTTTATACGTATCACTGGATGATTTCTTTACTTTCACCAGTTATCCTGGCTTAGACCCGGAGGTCTCAGCTTCTGCAACCAGTGGTATGGGAGTAGATTTTGGTAATTATCCGATGACCAAAAAAGTGGTATTTGGTCTTTCTGTAACATTCTAACAACATACAAATAAATATTGTGTATCTATGAAAAAGTATAATTTATTATATATAGGATGCTTGACCGCAGCTTTGTCTATAACAAGTTGTGATGTCGATTTATTAAACATACCTCAAGAAGGGGTTATTAGCGAAGATAACTTCTATAAAACTGATGATGATTGCAATGAAGCGATTACTGCTGTATATAACTCTTTCCGGAATACTTATTCTGGCGATATTGATTGGAGGTATTGTAATGGATTTTATCTGAAGAACATGCTTGCCGATGATTTGTATTGCGGTGGCGCATGGGACCAACCTGCTCCGCAAGAATTGGCACAGAGCGTAACGACAACAACCAATGAATGGGTAAAACTATATTATCGTGAATTATATAGTACTATCTATTTGGCCAATATTGTGCTTGAGAAGTTTGATGAATCATCTGATATTAAGAAAAGGAATATTGCAGAAGCTAAGTTTTTTCGTGCCATCTGTTATTTTGAATTGGTTACCTTGTGGGGTAATCCGCCTTTGGTAGATCATGTGTTGACAGCGAGTGAATATGAACAGCCTAACTCAACAGAAGAAGCTTTATATAGTTTCATAGAACAGGATTTGAATGAGGCAATTAACTCAGGGGCATTGGTTTCTAAAATCAATATGGATGATAAGGATACTGGTGCTCGTGTTACTCGTGAAGCAGCACACGCATTCTTAGGCAAGGTATATCTTTATCAAGGAAAATATGCTGAAGCCAAAGAGCAGCTGAAAGCAGTGATTGATTCTCAAAAATATGACTTAGTAGATGATATAACCATTTTGTATCATATGGCAGGTAATGGTTGTAAAGAATATATATTTGAAAATGTGCGGCATAATGATTCTAATAACTTATGGGGAGGTGTAAATGGTGGAACAGGACAAAGCGGTGCTCATCAGATTTTAGGTAACTGGCCTTTTGCTATATCACTGTTTATGGGTCCGGAAGCTCTTAGCCATTATAACTTCTGTCCTCAGGGTTATGCCAAGTTCAATCCGACAGCAGCTATTTATAATGCTTTTGTGGAAGAAGAAGGAGAGAGTGGTTATCGTTTAACAAATTGGATTAAGACATGGGATCAGGTCGTAGCAATGAATGTTTACATGCCGTCTTCAGGTTCTTCTCCTACTAGTGAAGGATATTATCGTTTGAAATGGTTGCCTACTCAAGATGATGAGAATGTGTCTGACTGGTCCGGAGCTCGCCAATGCTTCCCTGTAATGCGTTATGCAGATGTATTATTAATGATGGCAGAAGCTTGTGTACAGACTGGCACAGATCAAGCTGTAGCGGACGAATGTGTGAACAAGGTTCGTACACGTGCCCGATTGGCTTCTAAGTCTAATGTTACAATGGATGATATTAAAAAGGAGCGTCAATTAGAACTTTGCATGGAAGGAGTCAGATTCCTTGATTTGAGGCGTTGGGGAGACGCGCCTACTGTATTGGCAGACAAAGGTAAGCGGATTCCTACTTTCCGTGTCACTCCCGATCCGAGTAATGATTATACTACAGCTGAAGGTATTTATAATGCAAAATATGATTGTTCAATAGAATGGGCCGATAATGATTATAACTATGAAGCTTCAGGATGGACTCCAAATAGAGATGAATATCTTCCTTATCCTCAGGATGAACTCAATGCAAACTCTCAGTTAAAACAGAATCCTGGTTATTGATTTATATATAGGATATGTGGTTTAAAGTGTAAATATAGGCATGCAAAGTATATTATATATTTTGCATGCTATTATTTATGATTTTAGAAAGAAAAGTATACTTGTTAAGATAGTAAATTGGCAAAGTTGATAAATTTAAGAATAGATATATTAAGGCTAATTTAAAATACAATATTGCTTATGAAGAGACTCATATTTCTCATGATGGCTTTATTCCTTTTTGTGGGAACAAGGGCACAAGTTGTCTTCAAAAATAGTGAAGTCACAGTATCTAAACTGAAAGATAAAACTTGGGTATTTGAAACATGGGATTATACTACCATGTATTTGTTGGAGGGTAATGACAAAGCGGCATTGATAGATGCAGGTACCCGTTGTGCAGATTTAGATAAGATAGTAGAGAGTATTACTAATAAACCTTATGATGTTATCATCACTCATGCACATCCTGATCATGCAGGTTGTATCGGTTATTTCGATGAAGTGTGGATGCATCGTAATGATAGTGTATTGATTAAGGAACGTACGAAAGGCTATACTGGTAAAGTCCGTTATATGGAGGAAGGGCAAATCTTTGACTTAGGTGGACGTAAATTGGAGGTTATGTTGATGCCTGGACATACACCGGGTTCTGTTGTTCTTCTTGACCGTGAACAAGGCGATTGCTATTCTGGTGATGCATTTGGTTCGGGAGAAGTATGGTTACAGTGTGTACCTATGTCTCCTATAGAGATCTTTTATCAATCTTGCTGTCGTATGGAGAAATTGATGAAGGAAGAAGGTATTAGTAAAATATGGTGTGGCCATTACCCATACTTAAAAAATTATTTGCCTTTAAGCTACATTCAAACCATGATAAAACTTTCTCGTCGATTGGCTGATGGAGATCAAAAAGGAGCTAAACCATATAATAATTTTGCTATTCCACAACCTCCTACAACCCGTAGTATCTCTGAAGGATTTTGCAAAATTGTTTATGATGTCAGGAATATTGTAATTAAAAGGAAAAGTATTGACCCACATCATGCTATTTCACTTGTTCGCTTCCCAAAAATAGAACAAGAGGCATATATGTACCGTGATACATGTGTGCAGGTAGATGGCCGTTTTACAGGCTTCTCTCCTTTCTTCCTTATTTATCCAGATAAGCGTTGTGACGCAGTTCAAGCTGAAGCGTTGATTAAGGAAATGGGCATGGATAGTATTCTGCATAAATTCTCAGCATCCGTATGTGTTATGAATCCTTTAAATAATACATACGATATGGAGAAGGATCTGGAAGCTTTTCGAACCTTCTTTAAACGCATGCGTATTGCTAATAATCTAAAGGTGATAGGTATTGGTCAAGGTGCTACTTTTGTAAATAAGGCTATTGCTCCAAATGCAGAGGCTGTAGCTGGTATTGTTACCATTGGTGGCAAATCAGGGAAATATAAATCAGATGCCTGTCCTGTGCCGGCATTTGTAGCTGGTGCCGGGAGCAAACAGGTTGCCAAGGCTTTCGTGAAACTTGACAAGGCGGTTAAGACTGCTGAGAAGGATGATTTGACGTTCTATACCAACTCTGATGAAGAACTCTTACAAGTGGTTGTGTCAAGTGATGCAGGCGCTTCGCTGAAGGAAACCTTCTTGGAGGCTTGGACTCAGGTGCTGTCCAAAAATTATCGCTTTAATAATTATAAGCATACATGGTACATGGGAGGAACGCCCGAACAGTACGGACCTTATGAGCTTGAACCCTACATCATGCCGGAAGAGTGGGGGATAACCCGTCGGGTTGTAGAGAAGGATTTGTTGGGAACTGGAACTTTCCTCTGGTATGAATTCCATCCTGAGGCAACCTTGAAGGCCGCTAAGGGTACTGTGCCGTTGTTGCTCTTGTTGCATGGCAATGAGAATGACCCGCGCACGCAGGCGGAAACTTCAGGCTTCATTGAACTTTGCGCGAAAGAGAACTTTGTGGTTGTTGAGCTTGAATGGCAAGGCAGCAAGGATTATGCCCGGATGGGTATGGATGGCATTGAACAGGTGGTGTATCATTTGTTGGATACCTATCCTCAACTTGATGCCTCACGCATTTACACGGAAGGACTTTCCGCCGGATCTGCCACTTCTACGGCTTTGGGAATACGCAAGTCTTATCTGTTTGCGGCTGTAGGCGGATTTTCTGCCGGTATATTGCCTGGCAATTACCGCTTTGACTGCAATCATCAGTCGTTGCTGAATGAAGCTCTTCAGAAGAGTGGTTTGGTAGAGATGCCTTATTTCTCGGCAACCGGCACCAGCGATACTGTTGTGCCTTTCTTGAATAAAGATAATTGGCAAGAGAATGCCTTTTTTGCAGCATGGCAGATATATCAGATAATGAATGGTATGTCGGTTACGAAACGCCCGGACTTTAGTAAAGATGCCACTTTTGGTATTGCTCTTGAGAAGCGTAAAACAATCCAAACCAATAAGGGTATTTCTATGGAAACAGGTGAGTTGAGTAAAAACGGTGTACCTCTTATTAAAATGGTTGCAGTAAATGATTATGGACATTGGAACTTTAAGCCAGCAGCTAAAATGATGTGGGATTATTTCATGCAATTTTCGCGTGACCCGAAAACAAAAAAACTTATTTATCATGGTAATAAATAATGGTTTTGTAATTAGGCGTTTTATCTTTGTAGGTTGTTATAGTTAGTTTGTTGTGAAGAATGATAGTAGGCTATAATTAATGGTTAATAGTGGATACCTGAAGACTTCATTGATGCAGGATTGAACCCCTGTATTAATGAAGTCGCAAGGTTATTTCTTTTTATCTGTATGAAGAAGATATATTTAATTTTATCGGCTGTCTGCCTATTCCTGACAGCCCAAGCCCAAGCTCCTTGGGGACCGCAGAGCAAAGTGGTGACCGATACCATTTACAGTGAGATTCTGAAAGCTGACAGGGCATATACCATTTACCTGCCCAAGAGTTATGAAGTTGACAAGACGCGCAGTTATCCTGTGCTTTACCTGCTGCATGGCGTGATGGGTATCAATACCAGCTGGTTTACTGACCAGCGGGCCGGCGAAGTGGCCGACTTGCTGATGGCTTCGGGAGAGGCGTGCGAAATGATTATTGTAAGTCCCAATGCAGGCGGAAACCCTTATAAAGGTGATTGGAACGGCTACTTCAATATGCCGGGATGGGCTTATGAGGATTTCTTTTACAAGGAGTTTCTGCCCCATATAGAAAAGACCTATCGGGTGAAGGCTGACAAACAGCATAGGGCTATAGCCGGACTGTCGATGGGTGGTGGAGGCACAACAAGCTATGCACAGCGGCACCCCGACATGTATTGTGCGGCATACGCCATCAGTGCGTTGATGGATATACCCGAGGTAGGGGCCATGCCGTCGCAGAACCCGGATGACAAGATGGCTATCCTGACCAAGTCGGTGCAGGAACACAGCTGCATCAAGTATGTGCAGAATGCTGATGAGGCTACGAAGGAGCAGATACGTTCGGTGAAGTGGTACGTGGACTGCGGGGATGATGACTTCCTGCTCGACCGTAATATCGAATTCTTCCATGCCATGCGTCAGGCGCAGATACCACTTGAATTCCGCGTTCGTGATGGCGGACACGTCAATGAGTATTGGCATTCGGCTCTCTATACTTGTTTGCCTTTCGTGAGCCGCTGCTTTGGTAAGTAATCTTTACTAATAAACAATACAGATATGAAACGATTGATAATGATGGCTGCGGCTGTACTGATGTGTGCCACATCGTGGGCTCAGCAAGCTTTGTGGGGAGCTGCGCCGGTGGTCTCTCCCGAGATACATAGTGATAATACAGTGACTTTCCGCCTGAAAGCTCCCAAGGCGGTCAGTGTGCAGGTGACGGGTGATTTTCTGCCGGCTCGTCCGATAGAGACACCGCGTGGCATTTGGGAAGCTCCGGGCATTGCCGACTTGAAGGAAGGTAAGGACGGCGTGTGGGAGTTTACCACTTCCGAACCTTTGAAACCGGAGCTTTACAGCTACTCGTTTATTGTAGACGGGCTGAAGATGATGGACCCGAGCAATGTGTATCTGATTCGCGATGTGGCTACCGTGACAAATGTGTTTATCATTGGCGGTGATCGTGCCGATTTGTATGAGGTGAATGATGTTCCCCACGGTACGGTGCGCCGTATGTGGTACAACAGTCCGACGCTGAAGATGGACCGTCGTCTGACGGTGTACACTCCGGCCGGCTATGAGACGAGTGGCAAGCGCTACCCTGTATTCTACCTGCTCCATGGTGCAGGTGGCGATGAGGAGGCTTGGATAAACCTGGGACGTACGTCGCAGATACTGGACAACCTGATAGCACAGGGCAAGGCTGAACCGATGATTGTAGTGATGACCAACGGTAATGCCTGGCAGCAGGCTGCCCCTGGCGAGTCTTCCAAGGGATTTACGGTGCCTTCCATGAGTCCAGCCGAGGCTAAGAATGCTCCCGAAGGCGGTTTTGAACTGGCTTTCCCCGATGTGGTGAAGTTTGTGGAGAAGACTTTCCGTGTAAAGAAAGGACGTGAGAATCGTGCTATTGCCGGTCTGTCAATGGGTAGTTTCCACTCGGCCAATATATCGCGCTATTATCCTGACATGTTTGGCTACGTAGGTTTGTTCTCGGGCGCTTCGTCAAAGAACGACAAATCTACTTGCCCGGTTTATACCAATTATGAGGAGCGGCTGAAGGTTCAGTTCTCCAAGAAGCCGTTGCTCTACTACATAGCTTGCGGCAAGACGGACTTTGTATATAAGAGTGTGACCGATTATCGCAAGCTGCTGGATGATAACGGCTATAAGTATGAGTATTACGAGAGCGATGGCGGACATATTTGGCGTAATTGGCGAATATACTTGACAGAATTTGCTCCTAAGTTGTTTAAATAATGCTTGTGGCTTCAGATTTATACAGGTATTGCTTGCATTGTCCGGCAAATCTGTGTAATTTGGGGCGTTTAATGAAGTAAATGTACTAAATAAAAAATATATATATGAAAAAGTTATTCTTTCTGTCAGCGTTGTTGCTGATGTGTACGGTTGCCTTTGCGCAACAAGCTCTTTGGGGAGTAGCTCCGGTAGTTTCTCCCGAGATTCATGATGACAATACGGTGACTTTCCGCCTGAAAGCTCCCAAGGCCGTGAAAGTACAGGTGACAGGTGATTTCCTGCCTACTCAGAAAATCAAGACTCCTTTCGGTGAGTTTGACGGACCGGGTGTTGCCGACCTGAAAGAAGGCAAGGACGGTGTATGGGAATATACTACTCCTGAACCGCTGAAGCCTGAACTCTACAGCTATTCATTCATTGTGGACGACCTGAAGATGATGGACCCCAGCAATGTGTATATGATTCGTGACGTGGCCAGCGTGACCAACGTGTTTATCATTGGTGGCGGACGGGCCGACCTGTATAAGGTGAACGACGTGCCCCACGGTACGGTATCGCGCATTTGGTACAACAGCCCTACGCTGGGCATGGAGCGTCGTATGACGGTCTATACTCCGGCGGGTTACGAGACAAGCGGCAAGCGCTATCCTGTGTTCTACTTGCTTCATGGCATGGGCGGTGACGAAGAGGCCTGGATTGCTTTGGGACGTACCTCGCAGATATTGGATAACCTCATTGCACAGGGCAAGGCCGAACCGATGATTGTGGTGATGACCAACGGTAATGCTTCGCAGGAAGCAGCTCCGGGCGAGACTCAGAATGGCCTTGTTCCTCCTACCATGAACTTGCCCAAGACCATGGAGGGTAGCTTTGAGACCGCTTTCCCCGACGTAGTGAAGTTTATTGATAAGACTTACCGCACCAAGGCCAACAAGAAGAACCGTGCTATTGCCGGCTTGTCCATGGGTGGTTATCATTCGCTGCACATCTCCAAGCAATATCCTGACATGTTCAACTATATTGGTTTGTTCTCAGCGGCTATCATGCCAGACAAGAAGGTGCAGTCGCCCATTTACGACGACTTTGACAATAAGTTGAAGATTCAGTTCTCCAAGAAGCCCGCTCTCTATTGGATTGGTATCGGTACCGCTGACTTCCTGTATCAGGCAAATACCGACTTCCGCAAACTCCTGGATGAGAAAGGTTACAAATACACTTATTACGAAACAGGTGAAGGACACATTTGGAAAAACTGGCGTATCTATCTGACGGAGTTTGCACCGCTGTTGTTTAAATAATGTATTCAAGTTTTGGCGAAGCCAAACTTGAAGGAGTTAAAGGAGTTAAAAGGAGTTATCGCCCGTCTTGGACGGGCTTAGAAGTTAAAGGCCAATAGAGAAGCAAGCAGCTCACAATGTATCGGCTTAACTCCTTAACTTCTATAACTTCTTAACTTCCAGTGAAATATCAAATC